>ERZ772867.815-NODE-815-length-40216-cov-8.404696_pt1 | contig 40216 bp, 45 predicted proteins | sample MGYA00511341_ERZ772867 | MGnify/ENA primary metagenome ERZ772867 (study PRJEB29015, sample SAMEA2737707) | human gut metagenome | biome: human gut; feature: human-associated habitat; material: faeces | place: China | collected 2012 ... | reverse complement strand
AGCCCGTTCCGGGCTTGCGGACCTTGCCCATGTAAGGCTGAAAGTCGACGATGGCGGGCGCATTCGCCTGCGGCGCAGGCTCGTCCGGGAGTTTTGCCTTGCCGATTCCGCAGTCGATCTTCCGCGCGGCGGCGTGCTGCATATCAGAGGTTGCGTGCGTGTAAATGTCCAGCGTCGTGGCCGCTGACACATGCCCCAGCATGGCAGAGAGCGTTTTCACGTCCATCCCTTCACATTCAACTAAAATCAAAGCCCGCCGAAATCATAAGATTTCAGCGGGTTTTCTATGCAAATTGTTCGATTTCTATTCAGCTGTGTCTTCGCGCAGCAGATCATTGAACAGGATGCTCATGTAATTGCTGCGGCCATACAGAACACGGTCAATGTAGACATCGCTGCCTTGTACACGGTAAAACACCATATAATTGCCACTGACAAGGTAACGGTATTCGCTGCTAACATCAGCGATCGAGGAAAGCGGCGTTCCCAACTCTGCAAAGATTTTCAACTGGTCGACTGCGTCCATAATGCGATTTGTCACGCGCTCCGCGGCGGAACGGTTTTGAAGTTCCGATACGATGTAGTCCCAAATATCATCCAAATCACGGCGGGACTCGAGAGAATAATGAATTTTATTCTTCATGCGCTCTTGCGCGGAAGTGCGCCCTCATATCGTCCGGTGACAGCCAGCCTTCCGTTTCGCCGGAACAGCGCCCTTTTGCAAGCTCATTCATCAATTTCAGGGTCGCCTGCGTTTTCTCATAGTCCTGCATATCCACGATGGCGTAGCGGCCGCGCCCGTTCTTCGTCAGAAAGACAGGAGCGCCCACAGCCACATCACGCAGTACCTCGCTGTAATTCCGCAGATCAGAAATGGGTTTAATATTCGGCATAGTAATCAGCTCCTTCAAACATAGTATATCCTGATCTGCTGTAAAATTCAACAGCAAATTTGCAGCATTGCTGTCTGTGCGAATTGTTCAATTTTTGCAAAACGCTATTCTTTGCTTATTGCGGTGCAGGATTTGCGCTGCGGATTCGATAAAACGGAATTTGCGTTGATTACTTTACAGTAAACTCTGTCCATTCTATGTGGTTATATTCCATCACATCATCCGCCTTTCTCATTCCTAATTTTTTGTAAAATGAAATGGCATTTTCGTTTGCAACCAGATATACAGCAACCTCTTTTTCGCCGCCTGCTAAAGAATGTGCTGTTTCCATCAATTCCGTACCGATCCCTTGGTGTAAATAGTCTCTGTCTACACCTAAATCAGTTACATAAAGCCAATAGGCATAGTCGGTTAATCCGAATAGGACACCGACAATTTGATTATCCCTGTTTCTTGCAACAAGACTGATTGATACATGATCGACCAGCTTTGCTATCCTTTCCTCGAACCGTTCCTTCGGATACTGCGACCCTAAATCCGTGCGCTTTAGAAATTCGATATATTCTATTGAGGATATTCGCTCCTCTTTAATCTGAATGTCTTTGCACATAAGCGCTACCTCCATGAATTCTGATTTGCTTCATTATAGCAAACCCGCGCCCAAAACACAATGCAGCCGTCCGGAGTACACCGGACGGCTGCGTTGATCTTCGATAAATCTGAATTTAAATAAGTCCGCTCATCCATTCGGCGGCCTCATGACGTGATTTGAAAACGAGCCTGTTTACATCAGAATACTTTTCAAGGAGAGACAGAATAACCGGGCGATTGTCTGTCTCATAACGCTCGACCAGCTTCACCAACTCAGAATCAAGCGCCTGCTCTGTCCACGGAATATCCGTGCGATTTTTCCCGATCCGTTCTTTGATCCCGTTCATACACACATCAACGGGATAATCAAGAAAAATGACCGTATCGCAGGATCGAAACCGCGTCTCAAACGTTCTGCTGTAATTTCCGTCAATGATCCATCTGTCCGTCAGCAGGATCTCATCCAGCTTCTGATCAAATTCCTCTCTTGAAATGTGCGATTTGTCTGGTTTCCACCAAATATTATCCAGATGAAACAACGGCAGGCCCGTAATGTCTCGAAGCTTTTTTGAAAATGTGCTTTTCCCGCTTCCGGGACACCCAATCACAATGATTTTCTGCCCAAGCTTCATAACTTTCTCCTTTTCGCAAACGCCGATTTATAGATGGAAAGTTTCCTTGATCAATCTTGCAGCTTTATCCGGTTCCATATCAGAATTATCGATCCTTAGGTAGTTATCAAAAGGAATCTCGCCTTCATAACTAACACACCTATGGTTTTTGTCATCATTGATCAAACGCTGATAGGAAGTCTCGATATCTCTTTTGGAAGCTTTGTTTTTTAGTCTGTTCTCAGAAATATTCCTTTTCAGTCTTATCTCTTGTGGAGCAATCAGTTCAACATAATAAAAATCGGTCCCGTATGGTTCAAATATACCTTTGATATGCTCCAGATACTCCCATTCTGACGGCAGATCAAAATCCATCATCATTGTAAAAATCATCCCATAGTTATCAGAAGCTGCATAGTTCTTGAAAATCGTGTCACGTATTTCTGAGATCGTCTTTCCGTCGTATCTGCCGAAAATCTCTATCACTGGTTCGATGGTCATGTGATTGTGAAAGAGCCTTAGATCCGTTATTTTCATCAGTTCCTGACCAACTGTCATTTTCCCAACAGCAGCATCGCCAATGATAAATAATAGTTTCATAAAACACCTCCACAAATTCCAATTTAACGCACCCGCTTCATATACAAAAGCGGATACGGATGGCCTTCCTCGTCAAACTCTGTTCGCTTGTATGCTTCAAAACCCATATGCGCATAAAATCCGACCGCCTGCGGATTCTGTTCGTTTACGGTCAGCTCAGCGATTCCATAGTTCTCAATGCCATATTGGAGCATCTGCTTTCCAATGCCTTTTCCCCGTTCCTCCGGTGCAAGAAACAGCATCTCCAGGCGACCGTTCTGAACGCCCATAAACGCAATCGGCTTTTCTGTTTCGGCAGCAATTAAGTGCTCCACGCTTTTCAGCGCCTGCGGCACATACGCCCGGATCGCGTTTACTTCTGCGTCCGAAAGGAATAAATGTGTCGCCCGCACGGACTGCTCCCAAATTTCCAAAAGCACGTCCAATAATGACGGGCTTCTGTCTTGTACTTCGTAAAGTTTCATCACGGCAGCCGGTACACCGCCAATCCGTCACAGATTCCGCAGACGCGGAAGCCCTTTTTGCGTGCGATCCGCCTGGTTGCCTCCTGCGCCGGAGCGCATTCGATCACAACGCTTTTCTGCTCCTGCCGCGCCCGGTCAATCAGCAGGTCTGTCAGCGCCGACGCATAGCCGCGTCCCCAATATTCCGGGAGCAGCACCCAGCCGATCTCCACGCTTTGCTCGTCGTATGCGTGATAGATCACATGGCCGATGAAAGCTCCGTTTTCCTCGGCAGCATATATGAGCGGCGGCTCTGCCAGTCCCGCGCGGCGCAGAAAGTCCTCGGTCTGCGCCCGGTCGAACGGCGGCTCCAGATACCGCATGACCGCCGGGTCAGACAGCAGCCGGTACAGCGCGTCCGCGTCACCGGGCTGTATCTTGCGAATCGTGATATCCATTGGTGCCCCTCCGTAAGTCTTGATCTGCATTGCCTCGTGTGATCGAAGTTTCTCTCAGGCAGACAAACCGGAATTTGACGAACTGTCCATTATGTTACGATGCGTAATTACAATGCGACTCCAAATTCTTTGCACTTCTCGATTGCCAAATCATGGCCTTGCAGCGCAGCAAGTCGATACCAATGCTTAGCCTGTTCGATGTCTCGCTCCACTCCGATTGCATCTTCATAAAACCATGCCAAATTGCATTGTCCATCTCTATCACCATGCTCAGCGGCGCGGCGAGTCCAATACAATGCCTTTTCCGTGTCTTTTTCTACACCAAGTCCGTCATAGTAGAAATAACCTATTTGACATTCAGCCAGGGGATACCCTTGCTCTGCCAAAACCAAATGTCCTTCAAAGCACTTGTCATATTGTTTTGATTCCCAATACTTTTCAATCAACTCATTGCAGATATCTAATTCCTTGCAAGGCTTGTAATACGCACTTGTCATATATTCATACCCCCAAATTCCGATTTGTTTCGTTATAGCATAGTCACGCTAAAAACACAATCGCAGTCGTCCAGAGTACACCGAACAGCTGCGTCGATTTTCGATAAATCTGAATTTATAAAACAAAATATTTCTTCATAAGCGCATACAACATTTGCCTGTCATCATCAAGTAATACGCTCTCTTTTTTCAAAGCATAGTGATGCGCAAATTCTGTATCGATGTATGCGTGATTGTTTACCACAACGGCATTTTTATATCGTGGCCGCACATGGATATGTAAATGCGGGTTTGGTACTGCTTCTTTGTAAAAGTTATTTAGCAGACAACTCCAATTGCATAATTCGGCACCTAATACCTCTTTATAAACCCATTCCAACCGATCTATAATGGTTTTCAATTCCATCCACTCAGAACGATCCAATCCTGAAAGACTGCCGCAATGCCGATTCAACACCAGAATACATCTTCCAACATAATCCTGTCTATCTGCCAGATAGACAGACCAATGCAGTGATTGATATAGCAACCACTCGTTTTCTTTGTACGCACACCATTCGCAGCCACGCATTACATATCTCCATACATTCCGATTTGTCTGAATAATCAATAACCTCGGACGCTTCTATTTTAATAATCCAAGCTCTATGCGCCGGTTCAGCTCCCAAAGCGCGGTCCGGTTGCTGTCGTATTGCACCATTGCATGGGCGCACGCATACTCCATCCATTCATACTCGGTGTGTTCATGGGATAAGTGCAGGGAAGTGTTTTCGACCTTTACTGCAAATGCGTGTTCGGGAACGACAAAGCATTCCTTGCCCCATATCGCTTCCGCATCCTTGAAGCAGTTCGCCGGTATGCTGCAGCAGGCATCAAGCGGCGAATAACTGCATGCGACAGGAATGCCCGCTTCTTCAAAGGCTTCACGCTTCGCAGATTCGAGGATGGAGGCATCTTCATCCTCTCCACCGCCTGCGATGAACTGCCAGAAATCCAGATCGCTTCTCCTGAACACGCAGAATCGCGCATGACCATCCTCAATGCAATAGGGAATGACCAGAACCTGATATTTTGCCCGCGCCATAGCTCGCCATCTCCTTCGGCTTTCAATTGGTTTCATTATAGCAAAACATTGGCCAAAACACAATGCAGCCACAAAAACCGCTCAGGACGGCTGCGTGATGCACTGCAATTGGATTTCGTAACAGGAAGACAAACCGGACGGTGTTAATCCGATTTATTTGCTTTTTTAATATACCCGATCCATTCATCCAAATCGTCTGCCCGGAAATTTTGAAGCGCCTTTTTGTAGCAATCAAACGCTTCTGGCTGCGCTTTCTCCATCCATTTTAGTGCTTTCTTGGGGCCAAGATATGGCTGCCGCATGATATCGCAGAAAATTTCCAAGCTGTCAATCAGAACCCAATGCCAGCGGAACAGCCCCTCGCAATCGCCTCGCTTTGCGCGCGCAGACATTTTCACGCACCAGTCGATATCTGCCTGAAGCTCCGCGCCTGTTTTGCTCGGTCGGGTTCTCAAATATGCCTGAACGGTCTCTTGCAGCGCTTTTCCCATACCGCTGCTGTCCGTTATAATACGTCCGTCAAAAATCTGAACAAAGTCCTCGCACACATAATCACCCTCAAAATATCTTGCGGGATATACAAACACATCCAATGGAACGCCATCTACAAAGGACGTATCATGGAACTGTTCGTGGTCAGCCGTAATCACCAATGCGTCGAAATCGCTGTTCAGACCGTTCGTTCCATCCGCATACGAACCATAAAGGATAATCGAGAGCGGATCGTATGTTTCCTGAATATATCTGAGAATCTGTTCCAATATCATCACCTTGCCAAATTCTGATTTGTTTTATTATAGCAAACCTGCGTCCAAAACACAATGCAGCCGTCCGACACCGGGCGGCTGCATCCCGTTCATCCGTTCAATGCCTGTCGCCTTTCTGCCGTTTCAACTCCGCCAGCTCCGCTTTCATCTCCGCGATCAGCACCTTCAGCTTCTCCACACATTCCTCGCGCGTATGCGCATACACATTCCGCGCGTGCTTTTTGCCGTCGATCCATGTCGGGGAGTAGCGGCCTTCAAACAGGTGGTCGTTGATCTGGCTGATGCAGCCCGTGCCGGGCTTGCGGACTTTGCCCATGTAGGGCTGAAAATCAACGATGGCGGGCATATTCGCCTGCGGGCGCAAAACTCTGCGAGGCTCCTGGGGAATTGAAGAGATTTTTGAATTCATGGGGGCTTTTTGTCGAATTTGCGGCTTGTTTCCGGCTCTTTGTCTGTGATAAGATAGGCACACAAAGGAGTGTATTGCACATATGAAAGAAAAGCTGAAAATTCTGATTGCGAACGACGATGGGATCCGGTCGGAAGGTATTGCAAAGCTGGCCCGCGCCGCTGCCTCATTTGGAACGGTCTGGGTCGCTGCACCGGAACACCAGTGCAGCGGCATGTCTGTCCGCCTGACTATCTCTGAAAAGAGCCAGATGGCGGTCTACCGCTATGATTTCCCGGTTCCTGTGGAGGCCGCCTGGAGCGTAGACGGCACGCCCGCCGATTGTGTCAAGGTTGCGCTGAACGCACTGCTCCCATTCCGCCCGGATATTGTCCTGTCCGGCATCAACGACGGGCTGAACGCGGGTCTTGACGTCGCCTACTCCGGAACCATCGGCGCGGCGACAGAGGCGGCCATGCACGGCGTTCCCGCCATTGCATTTTCCATGCGCGACGGCAAATCCTTCGACGTTACCGATCACTACCTCTGCTCCGTTCTTGGCGAGCTTCTGGAGAAGCCACTCGGCCGGGGCGAAATCTGGAACGTCAACTTCCCCACCTGTCCGCTCTGCGACTGCCGTGGCATTCTGTACGAGCGTTTCCCGGAAAAGCAGTCGTATTACGAAAACTATTATGAATGCGTCCGCGAGGAAAACGGTGTGCGCTATCTGTCGCCTGTTGCAAAGGTTTTGCACGCAGACGCCGTGACGGACGGCAGCGATATCCACGCGGTTCTGAACGGCTATGTTTCCATCGGCAAGGTGCGCTGCGCGCCGTTTTGAACATTTGTCTTTATACTGTGGACAGTTTCAAATTATTAAGCCGAAGTTAAAAAATTTGACATATTTCTTGCATTTGACTTCTTGTATTGTCTCACATGATGTGGTATATTTGCTTTGGTAGAAATACCAGTATCTTGCGGGGCTGCGCTGTGCGCAGTCTCAGCTCACCACCGCGGCACTGCCGCGGACACATGTTTCAGGAGGAATATAGAAAATGAAGAAGATCATTGCACTGCTCCTCGTGGCGGTCATGGCAATCGGCTTCTGCGCCTGCGCAGCCAAGACCGAGCCCCCCGCTGAACCCGCCACAACGGAAACCACGACCACTGAGGCCACGGAAACCACCGAAACCACGGAACCCGCAGCTGAAGAAACCACGACCGAAGAAACCACCGAAAACCAGCATTTCGACAAACTGACGCTTGAGTTTGTTCCCTCCAAGGACGCCGACGTCATCATCACTGGCACGAAGAACCTTCCCGAACTCGTGAAGGCTGAAATGTCCAAGCTCGGCTACGACATCGACGAAGTCGACATTACGGTCGGCACCAGCTACGACGCCACCGGCGAGGCTATGGCTGCCGGTTCCATTGATCTGGGCTGGCTGCCCGGCGGCACGTACGCGCTGTACTCCGACGATGTGGATGTCATCCTGACCGCTACCCGTAACGGCCTGTCCAACGACTCCACCAACCCCGCCGACTGGAACGGTGAAGCCAACGCCACCAAGAAGGATGGCCCGCAGGTCACCTACTACCGCTCTTTGATCTACGCTACTCCGTCTGCTTATGGTCAGGAACTCGCTGCTAAGGTCAATGCTGGCGAAAAGCTTACCTGGGAAGACCTCGACAAGGCAACCTGGGCTGTCCAGAAGACCTCCTCTTCTGCCGGTTACATCTATCCGTCCATGTGGCTGATGGCCAACTACGACGGCAAGAAGATCTCTGATCTGTCCAACGTCATGCCCATCGACTCCGGTTACGGCACCGCGTTCTCCTACGCTGCTGCGGAATCCGTCGATATCATCGTCTGCTACGCCGACGGCCGTAACGACTACGAAGCATCCTGGACGCTGCCCACCGACCAGCAGGACGAAACCGGCAAGCAGGGCATGGGCCGCTCCGACTCCATCTGGAACGAGATGAACGTCATCGGCGTCACCGAGGGCATCTACAACGATACCGTCGCCATCTCCAAGGAGAGCCAGTACTACACCCCCGAAATCGTCGCTGCCCTTCAGGACTGCTTCATCAACATCATCGGCACCGATGAAGGCAAGGCCATCTTCGACGTCTACAGCCACACCGGCTACGCCAAGGCGACCGACGCTGACTACGACGGCGCACGCGCTGCTCTGCAGGCTGTTGCCGAGTAATCCGTCATCAACCAAATAACGTCCAAATGAATAAAGCGCCCCGCGTCAACGGGGCGCTTTTCGTTTTACAGATATCTCAGCAAAAAGCACATCTCCGATATTCTCCATTCAAATCCTCAGAAAGAAAAGAGTCGCAGCATGATTGAATTCAAAAATGTGTATAAGACTTATCCAAACGGCTTCACGGCCCTGAAAAACATCAACCTGCAAATTGAGCAGGGCGAGTTTGTCGCCATCATCGGCCTTTCGGGCGCAGGCAAGTCGACGATTCTGCGCTGCATCAACCGGATGCACGATATCTCCAAGGGCGAGCTGACCGTTGACGGTGTCACGGTGGACTCTCTGCGCGGCAAAGAGCTCCGGCGCTACCGCCGCAAGGTCGGCATGATCTTCCAGAGCTTCAATCTGGTTTCCCGCAGCACGGCGATCAAGAACGTTCTGACGGCCGATGTCCCAGATATGCCGTTTTTCCGGGTACTGCTCGGCATTTTTACAAAAAAGCAGAAAATGCGGGCATTAGAGAGTCTGGACAAGGTAGGCATTTTGGATAAGGCCTATACCCGCTGTGACCAGCTCTCCGGCGGTCAGCAGCAGCGCGTGGCCCTGGCCCGCACGCTGAACCAGAATCCGAAGATCATCCTCGCCGACGAGCCTGTCGCTTCCCTTGACCCCATCACGGCCAAGCAGGTCATGCAGGACTTCGTGCGCATCAACAAGGAATATAAAATTTCGATTCTGCTGAACATCCACCACGTGGACCTCGCGCTCAAATACTGTGACCGCGTCATCGGCATCCGCGCGGGCGAAATCGTTTTTGACGGCCCGGCCAGCACCATTACCCAGGAACAGATCGACGAGGTCTACAACGGCGCAAAGGCGCCCACCATGGGCGAAGGCGAGGGCGAGCTGCCGAAGGCTGCCAGAGCAGAGGGCTAAGCCATGGAAAACAACACGTCTTCTCTGATGAAGCTTACACTCTACGACCGCATCTTCAAACCCCAGACCGTAACGCTTCCCAATGGACATTCGGTCCAGCGGCGCAGAAGCCGCACGCCGATAATCGTCCTTTTCCTGGCCGTTGCAATCTGGCTGTCTCTTCGCATGACAGGCTTTGATCTGCACGTCGTCATCACAAAATTCCGCAAGATGGTGGACCTTCTGGAGAAAATTCTTCAGCCGGACTGGTCGTTCTTCCCGAAGGTCGTTTCTCCTCTGATCGATACCATCAAAATGTCGATTCTCGGTACGGTCATCGGCTGCGTGATAGCGCTGCCGGTTGCGATTCTCTCGTCGAGCAACATCAACAAGAGCATTCCCGTCGTCTGGCTCATCCGATTCCTGCTTGGCCTTATCCGGACACTGCCGACTCTGATCATCGCACTCGTGTGCGCGCTGATCTTCTCGCTCGGCACGTTTTCCGGCACCATCGCAATCGCCATCTTTACCTTTGGTATCGTGGCCAAAATGCTCTTTGAGTCGATTGAAACCATCGACATGGGGCCGTTTGAGGCGATGGAAGCGCTCGGCGCGAACAAGTTTCAGGCATTCTGGTCCGCCTGCGTGCCGCAGATTCTGCCCGTTTATTTAAGCCACTGCCTGTACTGCTTTGAAATGAACGTGCGCGCATCGGCAATTCTCGGTTACGTCGGCGCTGGCGGCCTTGGTATCACGATCAACGAGCGCATCGGCTGGCGCGATTACAACAGCCTCGGCACGGTGCTGCTGTCGCTGTTCGTGGTCGTTGTCATCATCGACTTCTTCAGCGAATACCTTCGCAAGAAGCTGAGCTGAAAGGAGGCTGCAAGATGGAAAAGAAAGACAAAATCGCCATGCTGGAGCAGTCGCTTGACCGGAAGCTCACCACGCTTGAAATGTATGAAAACCGCCCGCGCAAGTGGATTTTGTACCTTGTGATTGTGCTGGCGGTCACACTGCTTGTCGGCTGGTCGGCAGACGACATCCACTTTACGGGCCTCACCGCCACCGGTACGGAGGTCGCCAAGGGTGTCGTCCACGGCGTGTTCCACCCGGACACAAATCTGTTGTTCGGTACCGGCGACTCCGATGTGCCGTATCTGCTGCTGCAAACCATTGCCATTGCTGTGCTCGGTACTATTTTCGGCGCAATTCTGGCCATCCCCTTCGCGTTTCTGGCCTCGTTCAATATCATGCCGAAGGCGGTTGCGTACATTGTCCGCATTCTGATTCTGATGATCCGCACCATCCCGTCCATTGTCTGGGCGCTGATGTGGATCCGTGTGACAGGCCCGGGCGCCGCCTGCGGCGTTATCACGCAGTCGGTCTGCTCGATCGGCATGATCTCCAAAATGTACATCACGGCCATCGAAGATCTGGATACGCACATTCTCGAAAGTCTGGACGCCATGGGCTGCACGCCGTTCCAGAAAATCCGCTACGGCGTTCTGCCGCAGCTGACGGCAAGCTTCATCTCGACTACGATCTACCGCTTTGACATCAACCTCAAAGACGCCACGACGCTCGGCATCGTCGGCGCGGGCGGTATCGGCGCGTCGTTGGTGCAGTGTCTCAACTCCCGCCGCTGGGGTATGGTCGGCTCGTTCGTCTGGGGCCTGATGGTGCTTGTTCTGATCATCGAACTCATCTCCACGCGCATCCGCAGAAAGCTTGCGCACGGCGAATAAAAAACTGGGGGCGCTCTGAGCGCCCCCCAACGCATCCTCAAGGGCCATTGCTATGGAAAAGAAATTAACAATCTACTATACCAGCGATATCCACGGCTGCTTCTCGCCGATTGATTATGCCACCGGCCTGCCGGCAGACTCCGGCCTTGCCAACTGCATGGCGCAGTTCCGGAAAGACGGCAACACCCTTGTTATCGACGGCGGCGACACCCTGCAAGGCAGTCCTCTCACCTATTATCTGAGCCATGAAGCGCGCGATGTCACAACGCTCCCGGCCGCGCTTTTAAACCTCGGCGGGTATGATTTTGTAACGCTCGGCAACCATGACTTCGACTATGGGAAACAGACCATCGAGCGCTATCTTGCCGCTCTGAACGCCCGCTGCCTGTGCGCAAATGTGGAGGGTATCCGCGGCGTGGAGAAAACGGCCGTTGTTACCATGGAAAATGGGCTTCGCGTCGGCCTGACCGGTATTATTACGCCCTTTGTCACACAGTTTGAAAGCGCAGAGAATATGGCCGGCATCACTGTGACCGACGCATTTGCCGCCGCCTGGTCCGCACTTTCCGAGTTGCGGCACAAAACAGACCTCACCATCTGCATCTACCACGGCGGATTCGAAGCGGACGTCAAAACAGGAGAAATTCTCTCACAGACCAGCGAGAACCAAGGCTGCCGTATCTGCCGGGAGCTTGGGTTTGATATTCTGCTTGCAGCGCACCAGCATATGCAGGCCGAAAATCTTCAGATCGGCGGGACGTATACCTGCCAGCCGCCGGAAAAAGCCGCAAAGTTTATCCGCATGGACGTAACGGCCGACCGTGGAAGCGTCCATGCCGTCTCCCAGCTGATACCGGCAGGATCGGTCGCGCTTCCGGCTGCCGCAGACGCACTTCAGAGTGCCGAGGCACAGACTGCCCGCTGGCTCGATACACCGGTTGGCCGGCTCGATGTGCCGATTCCGGCAGAAGATCCTCTGACGCTGGCGAAAAACGGCTCCCTGCTCGCAAACCTCATCAATCAGGTGCAATTGGAAGCTTCCGGCGCGGACATTTCTCTCACGAGCCTTTCCAATCGTGTGGTTGATTTTCCGCAGGATGTGACCGTCCGTGCCATCGTCTCGGCCTACGCATTTCCCAACACGCTCCAGACCATCCGCGTCACAAGAGCTGTTCTGACGGCCGCGCTGGAACGGAGCCTTTCCTATTTTGATTTTGCGCCGGACGGAAGCCTTTGCATCAGCGACACATTCCTGCGGCCAATCATCCAGCATTTCAACTACGACTATTTTTCCGGGCTTACCGTCACGGCAGACCTTTACCAGCCGGTCGGTCGGCGCGTGCGGTCCATCGTCTACCAGGGCAGAGAGCTGCCTGATGATCAGACGCTCACGCTCTGCCTCAACAATTACCGCGCCTCCGGCGCCGGCGGCTACGGCTGCTACAAGAGCTGTCCGCTTGTGTCGGAAAATTTGACAGAAATCTCTGATCTCGTCACACAGTATGTGCTGCAGCATCGCGAGATTACCGTCGACAAAACCAAGTGGCTGCAATTTTGCAGCGATTGAACACAGAGCCGCATAACGCGGCACAGGAGGAATGAACTATGGAAAACAACGTATTCAAGGTCGTCTTGCTGCAGGCGCTTCCCGCGTCCGGCAAATCCGAAGTCCGTAACTTTATGGCGAACATCGAGCCCGAACGGCTCAAAAAGGAGTTCCACATCGGCGAAAACCTCCAGCTCGATGATTTCCCCTACGTCCATATGATGCGCCGCATCGACAATGAGCTCGAAGCTATGGGCCAGGCCAGACTCTTCTATCCGGGCGAGGAGCCCTTCATTGACGGAAGAGACTGGGGCACGCTCTGCTGCCTGTTGAACGAGGACTATCACGATCTGCTCAACCGCAACGTGCAGAAGCCCGATTCCTGCGCGCAGCTGCTTTTTGATCGTTACGACAGAGCCGGTCAGATCGTCGGCATTGCGCCGCGGCTCGGAAAGCTCCCGGAAGAAATCCGCAAAAAACTGGCGGAAAAGCTGGAAGCCGAGGCGGCCGCCATGCTGAAAGAAAAACAGGACGCTTATCCCGACTCCTTTGACGGCAAGACCATTATCATTGAGTGCGCGCGCGGCGGACCGGACGGCGCGTCGATGCCGCTGACAGGCTCCGACGGATACCAGTATTCGCTTCCGATGTTCTGCCCGGAAATTCTGGAAAACGCCGCAATCCTCTACATCTGGGTCACACCGGAGGAGTCCCGCCGCAAAAATGCCGACCGCGCCGACCCCAACGATCCCGGCTCGAACCTGCACCATGGCGTGCCGCTGGCCGTCATGCTGGGAGAATACGGCTGCGACGATATGGAGTATCTTGTAAACACGTCCGAGCAGAAGGGCACCGTAACTGTGAAGGCGCACGGAAATACCTATCATGTGCCGATCGGTATTTTTGATAACCGTGTGGATAAGACCTCCTTCCTCCGCGCAGAGCCGTCCGCCTGGGACGCAGCACTGGTAGAAGATGTGACATGCGCCATCCGTCAGGCCACAGACACCATGTGGGCCGGTTACCGGAAATAAAGCAATGCAGCACAAGCACAAACCGCCCACCGGAAATTTCCGGTGGGCGGTTTCGTTTTATGGCAGATTAAAAGCCGAAGCAGGCACGCACAGCGTCCGCGTAATCACCTCTGCAAACCAGATATGACGCAGCATGATTGCCTCGGAAATAACTGCCGGCATTTTGAAAAATACGAGGACGCAGGGTACTCTTTTTTGAAGTCTCTGCTGTCAGTCATGCTTGTGATCCTCCCGAATTCCGATTTATTTCATTATAGCAAAGTCACGCCCAAGGCACAATGCAGCCGCCCAAAACGCTGATATGCTCCCTCCATGCTTGACAGTTTGTTTTTCGCTGTCTCTCATGGAGGGAGCATATCAGACATTGCCCCGGCGGGGCTTTGGCTTATTTATAGCACTCCGGCTTCAGAATGCCGATGTAGGGGAGATTGCGGTAGTAATTTGCGTAATCGAGGCCATAGCCGACGACGAACTCGTCCGGGATCTCGAAGCCGCACATATCGGTCTTGTAGCTCTCGGGATGGCGCGACGCCTTGTCCAGGAACGAGATCGTCGTAATGGATGCGGGGTTCCGTGCGCCGAAGAGCTGGCGCAGGTACTGCATGGTGAGGCCCGAATCGATGATGTCCTCGACGATGACGACATGGCGGCCCGTAATGTTGTTGTCCAGATCCTTGATGAGGCGGACGACGCCGGTGGACTGCGCGGATGCGCCGTAGCTGGAGACAGCGATGAAATCCATGTCAATGGCGCAGTTCATGCAGCGGCACAGATCGATGTAGAAAAACGATGCGCCCTTGAGCACGCACACCAGCACGGGGCGCTTGTCTCCCAGCTTTGCGGTCAGATCCGCGCCGAGCTGCTCGACGCGGGCGGCGATGGCTTTTTCGGTAAAAAGGACGCGTTCAATGTCCTGTTCAGGCGTTCTGATGAGCATAAAATCCTCCAAAATAGCCGGAAAACCGGCGTTGTCAACTTTTCCATTATAAACAGAGGAATACAATAAGTAAAATAGATAAACCTAATTGAGCATATAATTTCCGCTTATTATAAACATTATAAAACAGACATTTACAAAACGTGAAAAATCGCATATAATCGGCCAGGAATGAAAAAAAATAAAACAAAAACTGCGGTAAAAAACGGATAAGGAGTTTTGAGTTATGAGCAACTGCGCGATCGTAGGCATCAACTGGGGCGACGAGGGCAAGGGCCGGATGGTCGACCTCATTGCAAGAGATTATGATATCGTCTGCCGGTATCAGGGCGGCAACAACGCGGGCCACACCATCGTGAATGAGTACGGCAAATTCGCCCTTCATCTCATCCCCTCCGGCATCTGCCTGCCGGGCGTTGTAAACGTGCTGGGCAACGGCGTCGTGATCGATCTGGAGAGCCTGTGCGGTGAAATTGAGGCGCTGCAGAACGCGGGCGTGCCCATTACGCCGGAGAATTTCAAAATTTCCGAGCGCGCCACCATCGTCTTCCCGTACCACCGCGCCCTCGACGGGCTGGAGGAGGCCCGGCTGAAGGACAAGAAGTACGGCTCCACTCTGCGCGGCATCGCGCCGGTCTATTCCGACAAATATCAGAAGAAGACCATCATGATGGGTGAGCTTCTGTACCCGGCGTATCTTGAAAAGCGGCTGGCCAGCATTCTGGAGTGGAAGAACCTGACCATTCAGAATGTCTACGGCGCGGAAGCGTATAAGCTTGAGGATATGCTGGCGTGGTGCCGCGAATTCGGCTCGAAGCTTGCGCCTTACATCTGCGATACCAGCAAGTACCTCTATGAGGCTGAAAAGGCCGGCAAGAGCATCATGTTCGAGGCCCAGCTCGGCGCGCTGCGCGACATTGACTTCGGCATTTTCCCGTATACCTCGTCCTCTTCCTCCAATGCGGGCTATGCCTGCGTCGGCGCAGGCATCCCCGGCAGCCATGTCGACCGCACGGTCGGCATCGTCAAGGCGTATTCCACCTGCGTGGGCGAAGGCCCGTTCACGGCGGAATGGTTCGGCGACGAGGCCGAGCAGCTGCGCGTGGCCGGCGGCGAATACGGCGCGTCCACGGGCCGTCCGCGTCGTGTCGGCCCCATCGATCTGGTCGCGACGCGCTACGGCTGCCGCATCCAGGGCGCAACCGAGGTCGCGCTTACGAAGCTCGATGTCCTGTCCTATATGAAGGAGATCCCTGTCTGCACGCAGTATGAGGTCAACGGCGAAAAGACCGACGATTTCCCGTTTACCGCCGTCATTGACAAGGCAAAGCCCGTCCTGACGACCGTTCCCGGCTGGGGCTGCGATATCTCCGGTGTGCGCAAGTACGAGGATCTGCCGCAGGCCGCGCGTGATTACGTTGAGTATGTCGAGCAGGCCATCGGCGTGCATATCAGCTATGTCTCCGTCGGCGCAGGCCGCGACGAGATTATTTACCGCTAAAAGGAGCCGCCATGAAACCGACGTATGAAAGCCCGCTGGCCTCGCGCTACGCGTCGAAGACCATGCTGCACCTGTTCTCCCCGGATATGCGCTATGAGACATGGCGCAGGCTCTGGGTCGCGCTGGCAAGAGCTGAACATACGCTTGGCCTGCCCATCACGCAGGCGCAGGTGGACGAGCTGGCCGCGCACGTGAGCCCCATCGACTATGACGTGGTCGCCGCGCGGGAAAAAGAGGTGCGGCACGATGTCATGGCGCATATCTACGCCTACGGCCTCGACGCGCCCGGCGCGAAGGGCGTCATTCACTTAGGTGCGACGAGCTGCTATGTGACGGACAACGCAGACCTGATTTTATACCGTGAGGCGCTGCGGTATCTGGAAAGGGAATTGAAGGCCGCCATGCGGAATCTGTGCGAGTTTGCTGACCGCTATGCCGCCATGCCCGCGCTTGCCTACACGCATTACCAGCCCGCGCAGCTGACGACCATCGGCAAGCGCGCGTCGCTGTGGTTACAGGATCTGATGCTCGACCTTGAGGAGGTGCAGGACACGCTGCGCGCGTTCCGCTTCCTCGGCTGCCGGGGCACGACCGGCACGGAGGCCAGCTTTGTCGAGCTGTTTGACGGCGATATGGCGAAGATCGACGAAATGAACCGGCAAATTGCTGCTGAGTTCGGGTTTTCCCGCTGCTATCCCGTCTGCGGGCAGACGTATCCCAGAAAGCTTGACAGCCGGATTTTAAACGCGTTGTCATCCATCTGCCAGAGCGCCTGCCGCATGGCGACGGACATCCGGCTTCTGCAGCACGACCGGCAGGTCGAGGAGCCGTTCGAGGACAAGCAGATCGGCTCGTCCGCCATGCCGTATAAGCGCAATCCCATGCGCTGCGAGCGCATCTGCTCGCTGGCCCGCTACGTGATCGCCGACGCACAGAACGCGCCTATGACGGCCATGACGCAGTGGCTCGAACGCACGCTCGACGATTCAGCCAACCGCCGCATCAGTCTGCCGGAGGCGTTTCTGGCGACGGACAGCGTGCTGCGTCTTGTACAGAACGTCACGAAGGGGCTGCACGTGAATGAGAAGATCGTGGAAAAGCTGGTTCGTGACTATCTGCCGTTTATCGCAACGGAAAACCTGATGATGGCTGCCGTCAAGCGCGGCGGCGACCGCCAGCAGCTGCATGAGATCATCCGCGAGGCATCCATGCAGGAGACGGCGAAGATGAAAAACGGCGAAAGCTGGGATCTGGCTGCCCAGCTGGCCGCCCGGCCGGAATTCGGCATGAGCGCCGAAGAGATCCGCGCCGAGCTGGAGCCTGCCCGCTACATCGGCCGATGCCCGGAGCAGGCCGCAGCTATGACAAGCGCCTGCCGCGCGCTGATCGGAGCAGACGCACAGCAGGCGGAGGAATTGACACTGTAACAGATAAAACTGTGCCCGCGAGGGACGCACTCAGGCGTCTCCCGCGGGCTTTTTCTCTTCTTCTGTGTCCAGATACTGCGCTTCCGCATCCAGAATTGCCGCTTGCAGCCGTTCCCGCGCATGACGCGCCTCCGGGATCGTTCCCAGCTCGTCCAAAACCTCATTGATCGCCCCGCAGAGGCGGGCATAGAGCTTTGCATAATCGGTCATAATAGAACCTCCTGTCCAAAAATAATATAATTAGTATAGCACATTTTTTCTGGTTAGTGAACTATCACTAATTATTTTTTTGAAAAAAGATACCATAGTGATATACCATTAGGAGGAATCACTATGGAAACCCACGAAGCCATTGCCAGACGAATCCGGGAGCTTTGCCGTCAGCGTGGGATCACGCCGAACGGGCTTGCGACGACCTCTGCGGTTCCGCAGGCAACGATCAAAAGCATTCTGAACGGCGAGAGCAAAAATCCCGGCGCCGTTACGATCAAAAAGCTCTGCGACGGCTTTGAAATCACCCTCGGCGAGTTTTTCTCAACGCCGGAATTCGACGCGTTGGAGCAGGAGATCAAATAAGTGTGAAAAACAGGAGGCGGTGATGGGGTGAAGCTGAATCAGGCAGTCAGCCTGCGATTGGCAGAGCTGATGCAGGCACGGGCCATGACGCAGTACCAGCTTTCCACGAAAAGCGGCGTCCCAAAATCGTCGATCGGCAATATCATGCACTGCGCATACGATTCTGTGAAGCTTCGCGTCCTGCACGAGCTGTGTCAGGGCCTGTCCATCAGCCTGCCGGAGTTTTTCGATTCCCCGCTTTTTTGCGAGGAGAATCTGGAGCCATGATGGATGCAGAAGCCGTGGCAAACAGGAGCTCATATTGGAAACTTGCGGCTGCCCTTCAGTCTTTTCTTTTGCTTCTCCAAAAGAAAAGACTGGGAAAAGAAAACGAGCCCGGAGGGATTTCGATTTCCCTCCGGACCTCCTTGAAGCGACCAAGAAAACCCCTTCGGTTTTCTTGGATCTTTCCCGCGTAATTTGAAACAGCTCAGAACTTCTGACGCTGATCTTATACGTTTTATAGAGGCGGATGACCCGGTCCGCCGGTTTCTTTGAAAATGCCGCCCCGCCAACTGGCGGGGCGGCTTGCTGTCACATGGAGATCCAGCCGAAGGCGTTTGCGACGGAGCTGATGAGGATGATCGCGGCGAAGAACGGGCAGAGGAAACGGATCATGGCGTTGAAGACCCGCTTCCGGCGGAATCTGGGCTCACTGAGCAGGATCTCCTGCTCAATGCGGCCCACACCGGCGACCCGCGAGACGAGCAGGCAGACGGTAATGGCCGCGATGGGCATCATGACGGAGTTTGTCAGGAAATCAAAGAAATCCAGCAGCTGCATCCCGAGGATCCGCACGCCCGCCAGCGGCCCATAGCCGAGCGACGACAGGCTGCCGAGCACCAGCATCACGACGCCGACGATGGCAGTCGACTTTTTCCGGCCCCAGCCAAGCTCGTCCTGGAAGGTGGACACGGCGCTCTCCGTCAGCGCAATGGAGCTTGTCAGCGCGGCAAACAGCACCAGCAGGAAAAACAGAATGCCGATCGGCGTACCGAGGCCCATGGAATCGAAGACCTTCGGGATTGTGACGAACATCAGAGAAGGCCCGGCCTTCAGTGCGTCGGGGTCGCCGCCGGAGAACGCGAACACGGCGGGAATGATCATCAGGCCTGCCATGATGGCGATGGCCGTGTCGAAAACCTCCACGTTGCGCGTCGAGCCTTCGATGGAAATGTCCTTTTTCATGTACGAGCCAAACGTGATCAGAATGCCCATGGCGATGGACAGCGAATAGAACATCTGCCCCATGGCCGTTACGACCGTCATCCACGAGAAATGCGCGAGGTTCGGCACGAGAAAATATTTTACGCCCTCCAGCGCGCCGGGCCGCGTCACGGAATAGACCGCGATGATCACGGACAGCACGACCAGCACCGGCATCATGAACTTCGACACGCGCTCAATGCCGTTTTCCACGCCAGCGAAGATGATCGTCAGTGTCAGCGCGGCAAACACGACGAAGCAGACCTCCGCCGGGACGCCGTTGGAGATAAACGCGGAAAAATAGCCGTCGGCGGCCAGCGCACTGCTCCGCCCGAGCGCGTAATCGGCCAGATATTTGACGACCCAGCCGCCGATGACCGAGTAATACGGCACGATCAGGATCGGAATAATTGCGTTGATCCACCCGCCGAACCGCAGCCAGCCGGATGTTCCGAACGCCTTGAACGCACCGACCGGGCTTTTGCCCGTCATGCGGCCCAGAGACGTCTCGGCGACGATCATGGTATAGCCGAACGTCATGGCCAGCAGGATATAGACCAGCAGGAAGATCCCGCCGCCGTATTTCGCGGCCAGATACGGGAAGCGCCAGATGTTCCCAAGGCCAACGGACGCGCCCGCCGCTGACAGAACAAAGCCGAGCTTCCCGGAAAATGTGCTTCTTGTATGCCCTTTTTGACTCATGTCTTTTCTCCGATCTGCTGCGCAGCGCGCAGCTTTTACAGTGTATCACAGAAGTGTGTAAAAAACAATCCCTGTCGGAGAAACGTATCCCCCGGTTTCCAAGCGGAAAACCGGGGGAATTTTGCAGTCTAAACGGCAGATATCAGTTCATTTCCTCGAACTCCGCGTCGACGGCGTTGTCGGTGAAGTCATTGTTCGGGTTTTCATAGCGGGCCGAGCCGTGGTATTCCGCGTTCGGGTCGATGTGCACGCCGGCCTCGTTCAGAAGCGCCTCCAGCTGATCGGCGGCGCCGTTCATCTGCGCGGGATCCTTGGACTTGACGGCGCGGCGGGCGGTCTTGACGGCCTCAGCCAGACGCGTTTTGTCCTCTTTGGAAACATTTTTCGCGTTTCCGGCCTGGAAGATCATCTGCTCGCAGCGGTCGCGGGCGGTGGCCTCGGCCTTGAGCTTCGCGTCCTCGGCAGCATAGCGCTGCGCGTCGCGCACGGCGCGGTCAATGTCCTCGCGGCTCATGTTGCTCGAGGCGGTGATGGTGATCTGCTGGGCCTTGCCGGTGTCGAGATCCTTGGCCGAGACGTTCACAATGCCGTTGGCGTCGATGGAGAACGTGACCTCGATCTGCGGAACGCCTCTGGGGGCACGGCGGATGCCGGTCAGCTGGAAGCGGCCAAGCTCCTTATTCTGGTGCGCCATGGGGCGTTCGCCCTGCAAAACGTGGATATCGACGGACGACTGGAAGCTGGAGGCCGTCGTGAAGATCTGGCTCTTGCGGATGGGGAGCGTCGTGTTGCGCTCAATGATGCGCGTGCACACGCCGCCCAGCGTCTCGATGCCGAGCGACAGCGGCGTCACATCGAGCAGCAGAAGGCCCTTCACGCTGCCGGACAGCACGCCCGCCTGCAAGCACGCGCCCATGGCGACGCACTCGTCGGGGTTGATGCCCTTGAACGGCAGAGAGCCTGTCATCGACTGCACCAGATCCTGCACCGCCGGGATGCGGCTCGAACCGCCGACCATGAGAACCTTGCTGATCTGCGAAATGGATACGCCGGAGTCGTTGATGGCCTGATTGACCGGCTCGCGCGTGGCCTGCACGAGATGGTAGGTCAGATCGTTGAATTTCGCGCGTGTAAGCGGGATCTCCATATGCAGCGGCCCCTGCTTGCCGACGGCGATATACGGCTGCTCGACGGTCGTCTGCGTCATGGACGAAAGCTCGATCTTGGCCTTTTCGGCGGCCTCCCGCACGCGCTGCATGGCGGCGGGGTCCCGCGTCAGGTCGATCTTCGTCTGCTTTTTGAACTCGGAGACGAGATAGTCGACGATGCACTGGTCAAAATCGTCGCCGCCCAGATGGTTGTTGCCCGCCGTGGCCAGCACCTCGATCACGCCGGACGAGATATCGAGAATGGACACGTCGAACGTGCCGCCGCCGAGATCATAGACCATGATCTTCTGCGACTGCTCCTTATCGATGCCGTAGGCAAGGGCGGCTGCCGTCGGCTCGTTGATGATGCGCTGGACGTTCAGCCCCGCGATCTTGCCCGCGTCCTTCGTCGCCTGCCGCTGCGCGTCGGTGAAATAGGCCGGGACAGTGATGACGGCGTCGGTGACGGGTTCGCCGAGGAAGGCTTCCGCGTCCGTCTTGAGCTTTTGCAGGATCATCGCGGAAATTTCCTGCGGCGTGTATTTATGGCCGTCGATGGAGACCTTGTAGTTGGTGCCCATCTGGCGCTTGATGGAAGAAATGGTGCGGTCATGGTTCGTGACGGCCTGCCGCTTTGCGATCTGGCCGACCATGCGCTCTCCGGTCTTGGAAAACGCGACGACAGACGGCGTCGTGCGTCCGCCCTCGGCGTTGGGGATGATAACAGGCTCGCCGCCCTCCATCACAGCCACGCAGCTGTTGGTGGTGCCGAGATCAATACCAATCGTTCTGGACATACGGAGTTCCTCCTGTGAGATAGGTGCGCTCAATACCAGCTGCCGGAGCCTGTGTCGGAGCCGGTCTGCGACTGGCTCTGACCGGAATAGGTTCCAGAATCGCTGTAGCTGTAATTGCGGTAGTAGTACGGGTCATAATACGCGCCGCGATAGCCGCAGCTGCCGAACAGCATGGCGACGATCTGGATCAGCAGATAAATGCCGAGCAGCCGCACGAGAAAATTCCCGCGGCGGCGGGTGCGGTGATACGTCCAGCGGTAGCCGCCGGGGCTGTCGTTGTCCTCCTGCTGTTCTTCGCCGGAGGGACGGTAGGTATACCAGGTCTGCCAGCCGTTCCGGCTTTCCTGCTGCCAGTCGTCCGACTGGCTCTGCGCGCCCCAGGAACGGAAGAGATCCTCGAAGGGATTGTACTCCTGATAACCGGACTGGCTGTATTGCTGCCGGGCCTGCTGCTGGGCTTGCTGCTGCGCCTGCTGCTGACGGTAAGCCTGCGGGTTCTTGATCGCGTCATAGGCCGCGTTGATCTCGTTCATTTTCTGCGCAGCCGTCTTGTCGCCGGGATTCAGATCGGGATGGTATTGCTTTGCCAGCCTGCGGTACGCCTGCCGGATCTCGTCCTCCGATGCGTTCGGAGACACGCCCAGCACCTGATACGGATCTGTTCCCATGCAGCTCACTTCCTCTTTGTTTCGATTATGCTGATTATAGCGCCTTTATGCGCAGGATTTGTGAAGCATTTATAAACGATATGCAAAAAAATTGCGGACTTCACAAAAAATGCAGGATTTTCGCAGCCTGTCCGCCGCAGAAATCAAAAAAATCTCGGCCGTCCGCACAATGCGGACGCCGGGAAACAAAAATCGGGAGCTGGCAGACGCACAGCTCCCGATTTACCGTCCCAACAGCCAATCAACCGACACGTGCAGCGCGTCGGCCAGCGCACAAAGCTCCTTGTCTGTCACGGGGCGCTTTTGTCCTTCCAGCAGAGATAATGCCGGGACGCTCAGGTCCACGCCTGAAAGCTGAAGCTGCGCAAGCAGCTCGATCTGCTTCATCCCGCGCGCAAGCCGCGCCTGCGTGACCCGTGCACCGACAAGATTTTTTGTGCCAAGCTCCAGTTTCCTCGTTTTCAGGCCAACACCCCCCGCTTCCGGTTTGATTATACGAAAAGGATGTGTTGACATATTTGGTATTACCAAATATAATAAATTTAATACAGCCAAATATGGAGCGTGTGAAATGGAGTATATAGAAGTATCACCTTTGCCAGCGGTTTGCAGGCGCTGTGAGGATCGAAGAAGCTGTTTGGAGAAAAACGAACCTGAATGGTGCTGCGACGAGTGTGATTATCTGCTGGAACGGTTTGTTCCGGCAGCTGCTGACGCAAAAACGGGGCTGTCTCAAAAGGATGTTTGAGACAGCCCCGTGCGCACAATACCTGGGCTTACAAATCGACCTTTTCGAACCGGGCGGCGGATTTCCGGTAGGCGAGCCAGACCTCCAGCGCGTAGACGGCCATGCCGCCGAGCAGAACGGGCAGTTGCCGGACGAGGTCTGCGGAGGCGTAGCTTTCGCAGACGGTTTTCATGTACGGGACGATGTGGTCGAGCGCCTCCAGCAGCACGATGGCGAAGAACAGCACGATGCTGGAAATGACAAACGGCTTGCCGAGATCGTAGCCGTTTTTGTAGTGCATCGGCAGAAACACCAGATCAAACAGACCCATCAGCATGAAGCCGAAGCCGAGGAAGGCCAGATTTGCCTCGATGCCGACCGGGTTATTGATCTCCGCATAGCCGCTGCGGAGGAGCATGAACGGAACGCAGACGAGCGCCTGCAGAAGCTGGAGCGTCACGATGGTCGAAAACCGCGCCCGGACCAGATCGCGCTTCGTGAGCGGCAGCAGCGCCATGTAATACACGTCCCGGTTCTCGCGGGCGGCCTGCAGCATGAGGAAAATGCCGAGGGCATTGTAGAAAAACGTTACGTAATACGGATAGCTCGGCACGAGCACCAGCGCGCTCAGCAGCAAAAACAGCAGCGGCACCGGCGTGACGGTCAGCTTCCATTCCTTTTTGATCAGCAGCTTCATGCTTCCGCCTCCCGTTCCAGATGTACCATGATCTGTTCCAGATTTGCCGGGCTGACCGCAAGCCCGGCGGCAAGTCCTGCATCCTCCGCGCGGATGAGCGCGTCCAGCTCGCCCTTGTGGCTGCGCGCGCCGATGAGCCTTGCGCGCAGTGCCGCGCCGCAGGCGGCGTCCGGCCCCTGTACGGACAGATACGCGCCGGTCAGCGCCTGCTTCTTTCCGCTGACGGCGACACGGCCAGACTGGATGTAGGTGATCGTGTCGGCACAGGCATCGAGGTCGGACGTGATGTGCGTGGAGAAGAGGATCGACACGCCCTCCTGCTCGCAGAGCGTCAGGAACGTGTCCAGCAGCTCGTCGCGCGAGACGGGGTCGAGGCCGGACGTCGGCTCGTCGAGAATCAGCAGCTCCGCCTTGTGCGACATCGCAACAGCCAGCTGGTATTTGACCTTCATGCCCTCGGACAGCTCGCACACGCGCTTGCGCTCGTCCAGCGAAAACTGCCGGACGAGCCGCGCGTAGCGTTCGCCGTCCCAGCCGGGATAGAAGTCCTTCGTCACGTCCGTCAGCTCCCGCAGGCGCTTGCGCTGGTAATATGACGCGCCGCCGGAGACGAAGCCGATGCGCGACCGGATGGCGCGCTCGTCCGTGTCCATATCCAGTCCGCAGATCGTGATCTGCCCGGCGTCCGGGTGCACCAGATGGAGCATGGATTTGAGCGTCGTGGTCTTGCCCGCGCCGTTGCGGCCGATGAGGCCCATGATCGACCCGGCCTCCATGGAGAACGAGACGTTGTCCAGCCGGAAGGCCGGATATTGCTTGCAAAGGCCGTCAAGCCTCAGAATTTCCATCGTCGTCCGCCTCCTTTGCCAGCCGGAACAGCGAATCCGGCACGTGCAGATCGTCCATGCCGACCAGCGCAATGCCGCGCTTTTTGTCGGCCATGAGCAAAAGCTGGTCGCCCGGCTGAATGCCGAACAGTTCGCGCGCCCCCTTGGGAATGACGATCTGTCCCTTTTCGCCGACCTTGACCAGACTGATGAATTTCCCCTTCGGGAACTGCATCGCCATGAAGATCTCTCCTTTTTATAAAAGTTATACTGAGTATGAAATTTCATACCCAGTATAACACGGGACCACAAAAATGCAAGTGTTATTTTCGCAGCTGCCGGTCGGTACGCAGGAGGACGAAGCAGGAGGCGAAGAATGTAAGAATATCCGCGACGGGTATGGAGTACAGAACGCCCATCAGCCCAAACGCCCTCGGCAGCAGCATCACAAGCGGCACGGCCAGCAGCGAGACGGTGCATGGCAGGGCAAACTTCAGCATCAGCCTGCCGAGCGGGGCTGTGCCGAGCGCGGCGTTCTGTTTTTCTTTCATTTTGTTTTCCTCCAGACATAAAAAAATTGCGTAAGTCCGTTTGGACTTACGCAAGACTGCTACACAACAGGGAAATCATAGCACAGACGGCGAAAAAAATCAAAGGGGAATCTGCACAAATTTTTTCTTTTTCGGGCTGGGGAACTTGCGCGGCGAGTCTGCGTCTGATACTATAGACAAAAACAGAAAGAGAGGATTTCTCCATGATCGGCTTCGGCTTTTTTGATTCGGTGTTTCCCGTGCTGTTCACGGTGATGTTTGTGCTGATTCTGGGCGTGATCATTGCGACGCTTGTGCGCAATGTCGGCCAGTGGCACAAGAATAATAAGTCCCCGCGCCTGACCGTGCAGGCCACGGTCGTCTCCAAGCGGATGGAGGTCACGCGCCACCACGACGCGAACAGCCACATGAGCCATTCGTCCACGTGGTACTACGCGACGTTCCAGGTCGAAAGCGGCGACCGGATGGAACTCAGCATCCCCGACCGCGACTACGGCTATCTCGTCGAGGGCGACCGGGGAAGCCTCACCTTCCAGGGCACCAGATTTTTAAGCTTTAACCGGGCGTGATAGGGCGGCAGGCCGTGCTAAGATCCCGTTTTTCTGCGAAGCACTGGCTCTTTCCAGCGTAGGGGCGGACAGAGCGTCCGCCCCTACGAATCTTCGCTTTATTCAAAGATGAGCCTTTGGCGTGAATGCCCCGCATAGACACCGCCGCTCTTTGCTGTGCACGGCAAGGAGCGGCGCTTTTTATCCTTACACAGGCCGGATGGCCGAGAGGTCGTACGGCGTGGTCTGGTAGACGAAGTAGTTGAGCCAGTTCTGGTACAGGAGGTTTGCGTGACTGCGCCATGTGACCATGGGCGGCTTCGTGTCGTCGTCGTCCGGGTAATAATTCTCCGGCACATGGATGGGAAGTCCGGTGTTTTTATCGCGCAGATATTCCGACTCCAGCGTCCGCGCGTCGTATTCCGAGTGACCGGTGATGAAGATCTGCCGGCCGCCCTCGGTCGCCATGGCGTAGACCCCGGCCTGCTCGGACGAGGCGAGGATTTTCAGCTTGCCGCAGCGCTCGATATCCTCGCGGCGGACGCTCGTGTGCCGCGAGTGGGGCACCATGAACACATCATCGAATCCGCGCATGAGCATGGACGAGCGCCGCTCGACCACATGCGGGTAGACGCCGAAGAGCTTTTCGGGCAGATCGACCTTCCCGATGCCGTAGTGATAATAAAGCCCCGCCTGCGCGCCCCAGCAGATGTGGAACGTGCTGTGCACGTGCGTCCGGCTCCATTCCATGATGCGGCACAGCTCCGGCCAGTATTCGACCTGCTCAAACGGCATCTGTTCCACGGGTGCGCCGGTGATGATCAGCCCGTCGAACCAGCGGTCGCGCACGTCCTCGAACGTCTGATAGAATTTCAGCAGATGCTCGCGGGACGTGTTTTTGGATTCGTGGCTGTCCGTGTGGATCAGCTCCAGCTCCACCTGCAGCGGCGTGTTGCCGAGCAGCCGCGACAGCTGCGTCTCTGTGGCGATTTTGGTGGGCATGAGATTCAGAACGAGAATTTGCAGCGGGCGGATGTCCTGCGTGACGGCCCGCGTCTCGTTCATGACGAAAATATTCTCGTCCGCCAGCGTTTTCGCCGCCGGCAGACCGTTCGGGATCATAATGGGCATGGCGTGGATTCCTTTCTGAGATTATTGCAGCGCCTGATCGAGATCGGCGATCAGATCCTCCGCGTCCTCCAGGCCGCAGGAATAGCGGATCAGATCCTCGCGGACGCCTGCGGCCAGCAGCTCCTCGGCGTTCATCTGCCGGTGCGTGGTGGAAGCCGGGTGCAGGCAGCAGGTGTGGGAGTCGGCCACGTGCGTCTCGATGGATGCGATCTTGAGCCGTCCCATGACGGCCTCGGCTGCGGCCCGTCCGCCTTTTACGCCGAAGCTCACGACGCCGCAGGAGCCGTGCGGCAGGTATTTCTGTCCCAGTTCGTAATATTTGTCACCCGGCAGGCCGCAGTACTGCACCCACGAGACGTTTTCATGCTGCTGTAAAAACTCCGCGACCCGCTGCGCGTTTTCGCAGTGCCGTTTCATGCGCACGTGCAGACTTTCGAGGCCGAGATTCAGATAATACGCGCTCTGCGGGGACTGGATCGCGCCGAGATCGCGCATGAGTTGGACGGTCGCCTTTGTGATATACGCACCCGCAAGGCCGAAGCGCTCGGTATATGTCACGCCATGATAGCTCTCGTCGGGCGTGCACAGGCCGGGGTATTTGTCCGGGTGTTTCGTCCAGTCGAAGCTCCCGGAGTCGACGATCGCACCGCCGATGGCGCCTGCGTGCCCGTCCATATACTTGGTCGTCGAGTGCACGACGATATCCGCGCCCCATTCAAACGGACGGCAGTTGATGGGCGTTGCGAACGTGTTGTCCACGATCAGGGGAACGCCGTGCCGGTGCGCGGCAGCCGCGAATTTTTCGATATCCAGAACGGTCAGCGCCGGGTTTGCGACCGTCTCGCCGTACATGGCCTTTGTGTTGGGGCGGAAGGCGGCGTCCAGTTCCTCAGCGGAGCAGGCGGGGTCGACGAACGTGACCTCAACGCCCATGCGCTTCATGGTGACGGCGAAGAGGTTGAAGCTGCCGCCGTAAATGCTCGACGAACTGACCAGATGGTCGCCCGCACCGACGATATTGAACACGGCGAAGAAGATGGCGGCCTGCCCGGAGGCTGTCAGCATGGCGGCTGTGCCGCCCTCAAGCGCGGCGATACGCGCCGCGACGGCGTCGTTCGTCGGGTTTTGCAGGCGGGAATAGAAATAGCCGCTGGCCTCCAGATCGAACAGCCGGCCCATTTCGGCGCTGCTCTCGTATTTGAACGTGGTGCTCTGGATGATGGGGATCTGGCGGGGTTCGCCGTTTTTCGGGCTGTAGCCCGCCTGTACGCAGCGCGTACCGAGTCCAAGTTGTGCCATGGGGTGCTCCTTTCCGGGGTGAAATTATAATTTACAGGATGAAGTGCTGGGGGAGGAGGCTGCGCTTATCCGCCGAGATTGCACAGAACGCCGGTCAGAATGCCGAGCAGGCCGCCCATGCAGACCTGCAGCGGCGTGTGGCCGACCAGCTCCTTGAGCTTTTCCTGATCGGACAGCGGCTGCTCCAGCTTGGCAAACAGGTCGATGAACTCGTTCAGGAGCTTTGCCTGCTTGCCGGTTTCGAGCCGGACTCCCATTGCGTCGTGCATGACGATGATCGCGACAATTACGCTGATGGCGAATGGGAACGAGTCCAGCCCATAGATAATTCCCGCCGAGGTCGCCACGGCGCAGACCGTGGCCGAATGGCCGCTCGGCATACCGCCGTCGCCGAAAATGCGCGTCAGGTCCAGCGTATGGTGCATGAGCGCGTAAATGATCGTCTTCAAAACCTGTGCCGCGCCCCAGCCAATGAGGCCGCTGAGCAGCACGCGGTTGGAGAATAAATCCTGAATTGTCTGCATGGTTCTCTTCCTTTCCGAAGGTTTTACAGCGCTGTGACCTCGACTGACGGTAAAACAGCCTCGAGCATAGCCCTGTTTGCCAGAGCCGGGCTGTAGGCCGTCGCACTGCCGCAGGCAGCGCCGAGGCGCAGGGCCTGGGAATAGTCTCCTGTGTCCAGCAGTCCCGCGAGGAAGCCAGCCGTCACGCTGTCACCCGCGCCGACGGTGGAAATAACCGGCTGCGTGCTGCGGAGCGCTGCACGGTAAACATCTCCGCTTTCTGCCAGCAGCAGAGCGCCGTCCGCGCCCATGGACACCAGCACGTTCCGTGCGCCCAGTGTCTGCGCCTGCCGCGCAAGGGCAAGCAGCGCCTCCGGCGTGCTTGCCTGCTTGCCAAACAGCTCGCACAGCTCCTCGCCGTTGGGCTTGATGAGCAGAGGACGGAACGCAAGCGCCTCGCGCAGCGCTGCGCCGCTTGTATCCACGACGGCGCTGACGCCCGCCTCCTGCGCGGCGGAAAGGAGTGCGGAGAACGCGCCCGGAGGGCTTTTTTGCAGATTGCCGCTGACGACGAGCTGATCGTCCGGGTTCAGTCCGCGCAGGAACGCGCACAGCGCGTCAATGTCGGCCTGCCCAAGCGCGGGGCCGGAGGCATTGAAGGCCGTTTCGGGGCTGGTGTTGATCTTGGTGTTGATGCGCGTCTGGCCGCTTTGCAGCCAGAACCAATGGCAATCGCAGCCGGTGTCTTTCATGAGCGCTTCGAGGAGCCGCCCCGTCGGCCCGGCGAGATACCCCAGCACGCACGAGGGCTTGCCAAGCGTCTGCAGCATCAGCGAGACGTTGATTCCCTTCCCGCCTGGCGCAAGCAGCTCGCGGCCGGAGCGATTGATGCCGCCGACGTGCAGCGGCGCACGCAGGTCCATATAATAATCAATATTGGGATTCGTCGTAACCGTGTAGATCATGATCCGCTTCTCCTGAAATGCCTGTTTCCAAAAGTATACGAGTCCTGCGCAAAAAAGTCAACGCCCGGCGGCGCATCAAGTGCCCGGTGCGTTGCTTTTTTCGCAAAAGCCTGCTATACTTGCTCTATCAAGGAAAAAGGGGGCTTCCCTGTGAAGGATTTTTTCTGCCGCCTGTTTACGCCGTGGAAGGCGGGGGCGCAGTTTGACGCACCGGAGGCGTTTTACGGCTTCCTGCTTGGCCGGGACAAGCTGCTCGGCACGATCCGGAACCTCTGCTTCGCCGCCGCACTGGTGCTGTTGGTGATCGGCTACGCCGTCTCCGACGGTACGGGCGGCTATTCCATTGCCGACATTGCCAACCAGCCGTATTATCTGATCGCCGTGGGCGTGATGGTGCTGGCGCTGCTGCTGTCGCTGGTCATGATCCGGATCGAAAAAGAATTGCCGAAGGAGATGCGTCCGAAATGAACACGGAAAATTTGTCCGCGCTGTTTGAAAACGGCGCGTATACGCTCGTCGTACAAAAAGGCGGCGTGACCGTTCACAAGGACTTTGGCCGGGGCGTCGGCCCGGCGCTGCGGGTATTCGACGCGCAGCCGGAGCTTTTGAAGGGCGCGCTCGTCTGCGATACTATCGTCGGCAAGGCTGCCGCCGCGATCTATATTCTGGGCGGCGCATCGTGCGTCTATGCTGAGACGATGAGCGCAGCTGCAGCGGAGTTCCTGACCGCGAACGGCGTGGACTGCGCCTGTAAGACGAAGACCGAAAAGCTCCTGAACCGGCAGGGGACGGGCCTGTGCCCGTTTGAGCAGGCCGTTCTGGAGCTGGAGAGGCCGGAGGACTGCCTGCCTGTGGTCCGCGCGACGCTTGCGCGGCTGATGGCCGGAAAAAATAATAAATAATATAAACCTATGCAACCAGCTTCTTCATTTCCTGTCTGTATACATAGAACCTAATTTATGCATACAGGAGGAACCAACATGAAGAAGCTGCTTGCTTTTTTGCTGCCCCTTGCGCTGACGCTCAGTCTGACCGCCTGTGCGCCGCGCGACGAGCGGGAGGATGAGAATGCGCAGTATTCTGCAAAGCCAGTCATCTATCTCTATCCGGAGGAGGAACAGGACGAGACCTGCGACGCAAAGCCGGTCGCGTATCTGTATCCGCAGACGGAAACGGAGGTAACGGTCAAGCTGGACTATGACGGAGAGCTGACGTGCACGTATCCGGCCTACGCAGACGGCTGGACCGTCTCGGCAAGACCCGACGGGACGCTGACCGACAAGGACGGACAGACCTACCGGTATTTATACTGGGAGGGCGTGTCGGAAACGGAATATGATTTTTCGACCGGCTTCTGCGTGCCGGGAAGCGGCACGGCGGAGTTTCTGGAGGACGCGCTGGCCAGGCTCGGCCTGAACCGCGCGGAGGCCAATGAGTTTATCATCTACTGGCTGCCGCTGATGCAGGAAAACGCCTATAACCTGATCGCGTTCCAGCACGAGGCCTATACCAAAAGCGCACGCCTCACCATCACGCCCGAGCCGGACACGCTCATTCGCGTCTTTATGGCCTTCAAGCCGCTGACTGCTCCGGTCGAAATCGCGCCGCAGACGCTCGAAGCACCGGCCCGCACCGGCTTCACCGCCGTTGAATGGGGCGGAGCGGCGTGCCGGTAGCTGCGGAAGCCGTTAGGCAGCACGTCTTAGTGTGCAGAAATCCCCGTCTCTCCGGTTGGAGAGGCGGGGATTTTTAGGCTTGCTTATTTCTTGTCCGCAGCGGCGGCGAGCTCCTTGAGCGCGTCCTTGCGGGAGAGGTTGACACGGCCCTTTTCATCGATCTCGGTGACCTTGACCCAGGTCATGTCGCCGATGTTCAGCACATCCTCGACCTTCTCGACGCGGCGGTTCTCCAGCTTGGAGATGTGGATCATGCCGTCCTTGCCGGGAGCCAGCTCGACAAACGCGCCGATGGGCAGGATGCGGACGACCTTGCCGTAGTACAGCTTGCCGACCTCGGGCACGAAGCAGATATCGTCGATCATCTTCTTGGCGGCGTCGCAGGAGGCGGCGTCGGGAGATGCGATGTGGATGGTGCCGTCGTCGTCGATGTCGACCTGTGCGCCGGACTCGGCCACGATCTTCTGGATCATGGAGCCGCCCTTGCCGATGACCTCACGGATCTTGTCCACGTCGATCTTCATGGTGAGCATCTTGGGTGCATACTCGGAAACATGGTCGCGCGGCTTGGCGATGCAGGGGATCATGATCTCGTTCAGGATCTCAAGGCGGGCCTTGCGGCAGCGCTCGAGCGCGTCGGCGATGATCTCCATGGTCAGGCCGTCGTTCTTGAGGTCCATCTGGATGGCGGTGACGCCCTCGGTCGTACCGGCGACCTTGAAGTCCATCTCGCCGTGGAAGTCCTCAACGCCCTGAATGTCGGTGAAGGTTCTCCACGTGCCCGTCTCCTTGTCGGAGATGAGGCCGCAGGAAATACCGGCGACGGGACGCTTGATGGGCACGCCTGCGTCCATCAGAGCCAGCGTGGAGCCGCAGATGGAGGCCTGAGACGTGGAGCCGTTGGAGGAGACAACCTCGGAGACGACGCGGATGGCATACGGGAACTCGTCAACGGACGGGATCACGGGCAGCAGGGCCTTTTCGGCCAGCGCGCCGTGGCCGATCTCGCGGCGGGAGGTGGAGCGGCTCGCACGGGCTTCGCCGGTGGACCACTGCGGCATATTATAGTGGTGGATATAGCGGCGCTCGGTCTCGTCATAGATGGTGTCGAGTTTTTGCGCAGCGGAGAGGGTGTTCAGCGTGCAGACGGACAGAACCTGCGTCTGGCCGCGGGTGAACAGGCCGGAGCCGTGGACGCGCGGCAGAACGCCAACCTCGGCAGCCAGCGGGCGAATTTCGTCCGGCGTGCGGCCGTCGACGCGCTTGCCCTCAAGCAGCCACTTCTTGACGATCTTCTTCTGCATCTTGTACAGGCACACGTCGATCTGGACATCCCAGTCTTCTGCATACTTCTCGCCGAACTTCTCCTTGAAATCGACGACAGCCTCGGTCAGACGGGCCTCGCGGACGTTCTTGTCGTCGGTGTCGAGTGCGTAGGCGATCTTGTCCAGACCGTACTCGCACAGATCGTCGAGCATATCGTGGTTGACGGCAGCCTTTTCAAACGTGAACTTCGGCTTGCCGATGGCGTCAACGATGGTGTTGATGAACTCCACGACCTTGACGTTCGTCTCATGGGCCAGCTTGATGCACTCCATGAGGATGTCTTCCTTGACCTCGTTGGCCTCCGTCTCGATCATGACGACCTTCTCGTGAGTCGACGCGATGGTCACGAAGCACTGGCAGGCGTTGCGCTCATCCTGCGAGGGGTTGACGATATACTTGCCGTCCAGATAGCAGACATTGGTGGTCGCGGTCGGGCCGTTCCAGGGAATGTCGGAATAGGCGATGACGAGAGACGAGCCGATGGAGGCGACGATCTCAACGGGGTTATCGTAGTCCTGCGCGAGGATGGTGTTGGTCAGAACGACGTCGTTGCGCAGCTCTTCGTCGAACAGGGGGCGCATCGGGCGGTCGATCAGACGGGAGATCAGCACGCCGCGGTCGGAGGGCTTGCCCTCGCGGCGGTTGAACGAGCCGGGGATACGGCCGACAGCGTACATACGCTCTTCGACCTCGATGGTCAGCGGGAAATAGTCGATGCCAGCCTTGGGCAGGGGAGAGGCGACAGCCGTGACGAGCACGACGGTATCACCGTAGCGGCAGATGGCCTCTGCATTGCAGAGCTCTGCGACCTTGCCGGTCTCGACCGTAAAGGTACGGCCGCCGATCTCGGTTTCAAAAATGTGGTGATTCGGATACTGCTTGTGGGTGATCATGAAAGAACCTCCTTCGTTTTTTGCGCGCGTGGGAGGTTTAGCACTTGAAACTGGCGTCCGGGCACAGACGCTACTTTCAACTGCTAAATGGAACCCACGCGCAGTATAATAGTAGTTGGATTTATAAAAAAGGGCGGTCGCCCGACCGCCCTTTTCCTATGACTTACTTACGCAGGCCGAGCTTTGCAACGATTGCACGATAGCGGTTGATGTCCTTCTTGGCGAGGTAGTCGAGAAGGCTTCTGCGCTTGCCGACCATCATCAGAAGGCCGCGGCGGGAATGGTTGTCCTGCTTGTGCTCACGCAGATGCTCGGTCAGGGTGTTGATCCGGGCGGTGAGGACAGCGATCTGGACCTCGGGAGAACCGGTATCGCCGGCATGGGTTGCGTACTGCTCGATAATGGCAGTCTTTTCTTCTTTGCGCATCATAGTTGTGTTTCCACCTTTCAAAATATTCCCGGAATCCAAGTATCGGGCAGGCAGAATACCCGCGTCAGAGCGGGCGGTGTCCCGAAACTGGGAAATGGGTCGCAGCGCATGGCGCTACCTGTTAAGAATAGCATACGAATGCAGAAAAGTAAAGCGGAAATTGCCCGGAATTTCTGAAATTTTTCATGCTCGGGCACCGGACAGAATTCGACAGGACAGCATAAGATGGCGTGGGACCATCATTCCCGGAAGGAGGGAGGTTTATGCTGAAGGTCACAAAATTCGGCGGCTCGTCGCTGTGTGACAGCGCGGGCTTTTCCCGCGTGCGCGAGATCGTGCTTGCAGACCCCGCGCGCCGCGTCGTCGTCGTGTCGGCGGCAGGCAGGCGGCACGCCGCCGACCACAAGATCACGGATCTTCTCTATCTCTGCCACGCGCATCTGCAATACGGCGTGAGCTGCTGGGATCTATGGCGCAGGATCACCGACCGCTACCGCGAGATCCGCGACGGCTGCTGCCTGACGCTGCCCATCGAGGCCGAGCTTGACGCGATCTATGCCGCCATGCGCCGCGACACGCCGCAGGACTGGATCGTCTCGCGGGGCGAGTATCTGGCCGCGCGGCTGATGGCTGATCTGCTCGGCTTTGAATTTGTCGACGCGAAAGACTGGCTGCTGTTTGACGCTGCGGGACGCGTCCGGCAGGCCGCGTCCTATGCCGCGCTCGGCTCGCTTGCCGACGGGCGGAAGATCGTCACGCCGGGCTTTTACGGCGCGCTGCCGGACGGCGCGGTCCATACGCTCCCGCGCGGAGGCTCCGACGTGACGGGCGCGCTGGCCGCAGCCGCGCTGCACGCGGATCTGTACGAAAACTGGACGGACGTGGCAGGTGTGCTTGCGGCAGATCCCCGGCTGATCCAGAACCCCGCGCCGGTCGGCCAGCTGCGCTATGAGGAATTGCAGACGCTCTCGCGCGTCGGCATGCAGATTCTACACGAGGACGCAGTCGCACCGGTCCGGCAGGCGCAGATCCCGCTGCGCATCTGCAATGCGTTCGAGCCCGAGAAGCCCGGCACGCTCGTCCGCCCGCAGGTAGAGCCGGACGGCGGGCAGATCTGCTTCGCGGGCCGCAGGAAGCTTGCCATGCTGCGCCTGAGCTGCCCGCAGGAGCCGGACGCGGAGACAAAGCTGGCCGATGTTCTGGAGCAGGCGCGGCTTTCGCCGTTTTCCATGCAGAGCGTGTGCGGCGAGCTCACGGCGCTTGTGCCGATGGAGCCCGGCTCCGAACGGCTGCACCGTCTGCGGGAGCAGGCCGCGCAGGCGCTTCGCCCGCAGGCGTGCACGCTGCGCGAAAATTTGAGCGTTCTGGCCGCACTCTGCCGCTCGACCGCTGCTGTGCCGGAGCTGCTCCGCGCGGTCGAAACGAGCGGCGCGCCGGTCCATCTGCTGCAAAAATGCGGCGCCTGCGCCCTCCTGCTCGTCAACGACAGCCAATATGAGCAGTCCCTGCGCGCCGCCTACGCCGCCAGCCGCAATCTGCACGATTGACAAGCAAAACGCAGATATGATAAAATATACGGCAGTCAGAGCCGTTCTGACTGCCGCAACGCAATCCGCGCCCGTGGTGGAATTGGCAGACACGATGGATTTAGGTGATGTCACCTTGGTGAAAGGTTTTGTTCCGCCACTTACCGCGATGATTCTTTGGTAAAGACGGGCTTGCCTGTTTTTATAGCTGCGGATCAAGCGCTGCGCTCCGCCTCGGCTTCCTCGCCGTGTAAAAATCAGAGGAAATAAAACAGCGGCAGAGAGTCCTGCCGCGAGTGCTTTCAGGCTTGACGGAATTGGCAGACATGATAGACCACTTTCACATACAGTCTCAATGCCTGAAAGCCGTGTAACCCTTGAGAAACTCAATACGCGCCCGTGGTGGAATTGGCAGACACGATGGATTTAGGTTCCATTCCGCGAGGGTAGGGGTTCAAGTCCCCTCGGGCGTACCACGAACAAAATTCAGACACATCTGATAGATATGTCTGAATTTTGTTCGTATAGTGAACTTTTCGAGAAATTCAAAATCTTACACACAGTTGGAGGGTGACAGCACCTTGGGTTCAAATGCTGTCTGGTTGGCAGGTTAGACATTCACTGTTTTTTAACTTTTCTATCACCAATTCGTCGATCTCCTGCTCCAATTTCAGAATTTCCTTCTGCAAAGCCAAACAGTGGGCATCGAGGGATGGTTTCCTCAATGCCCACTGCTTTTGTAGTTGTGCGACCTTTTTCAGTTCGGCTGCATATCGCTTCCGCAGTTCTTCTGCATAATTCCAGACGGCTTTGTCCAAAACCTCCTCATGGATCCGGTGAGAGCTGCAATGGCTTTTTCCGTTTCTGTGATATCTGCGGCAGACGTACTCTACGCGCTGGCTTCCGTTCCAGTAACGGATCATGGGGATGAAGCCGTCGCCGCAGTCCCGACAGGTAAGCAGCCCAGCATAGCGGTGCTTTGCGCGGTTTCCGGCTGCGGGACGCGCCTGTTGCTTCAACCGCTCCTGTACTAGAAGCCATGTGGTTTTTTCGATGATCTCCGGGTAAAAATTTTCATGGCGCAGCCAGTCACCCGTGGAGATCGGCTGTGCCTTTCCGTTCCGGTATTCTCTGCGATGATTGATCAGAACGCCGGTGTAGGCTTCCTCGGTCAGAATGTTTTTTACGCTGGCATACGTCCAGAGGAACTTCCCGTCTCCGGTTTTGTGCGTCTTTCGGGCGTCATGCCCGATCTGCTCTGTCCAAAGCTGCGCGGGCGTTTTGCAGTCCAGCGCATTGAGCCTGCGGGCAATTTCCTTTTGTCCGCAGCCCTGCAAATACAGCGCATAGATGCAGCGCACCGTTTCTGCGGCCTCCGGCTGGATGAAAATCCGGTTCGTATTTTTGTCCTTCCAGTATCCGAAGGGCGGCCGAATGACAAGACCGTCTTTTTGCTTCTGCCGGTAGCCTGCGCGAATCTTTTTGCTGATATCTTTGGCGTAGTAGTCATTCATCAGACCGCGAACGCCAAGGATCAGATCATCCTCCTCGCGGAAAGTGTCAATTCCTTCGGTTACGGAGATCACGCGAACCTGATGCTCCCGCAGGTAGTCGATGAACAGCGCCGTCTGCGTTTTGTGGCGGCCGAGGCGCGAGAGGTCCTTCGTCAGGACTGCATCGAGCTTTCCAGCCTGTGCAGCCGCCGCAAGCGCATCCAGCCCGCGGCGGCTGAAGCTCATACCGCTGACATTGTCATCGGACGAACATCCAACGATGGTGTCACCGCGCTTTTCTGCAAAGGCACGGCAGATCGCCTGCTGATTTTGCAGGGAATTCTGTGCCGGATCATCATCGCCTGAAAGCCGCGCGTAAAGCCAGACCCGCATGATTTCCCTCCTATCCCACAAGCGCCTCGCCGTAGATCAGGTGCGCCAGCCTATCCCAGTCGAAATCCAGCGCGCCATACTGTTCGGTAAGAACGCCGTTTTCGTAGACATCCAAATGCGTACGGAACGGTGCTTTGATCTGAATGTCCAGACTGAGCTTGCCGTCTGCTTCCTGAACATAGATTTTTTCAATCAGCATCCGAAGCTGCGCCTCCGTCATCGTCCCCTCGGAGAGAATGTCGTCCATCATTCGGATGTCCTGTTTCAGCTTGGACTGTCTCTCGCGCAGAACCGCAGAGATGTTTTGCAGCTCCGAAATCTGCTTTTTCATCGCAGCGATTTCTTCCTCGCGTTTTTGAATCATGCGGTCATAGCGCTCCGCGTGAGCTTTGTTCCGAATCCGCTCCATCAGAATTGCCTCCATTTCGTCCTCCAACCGGAGAATACTCTTTTCCAGCTTTGCGGTCTGCACGCCGGTCAGCTCTGCCTTTGGCGTCCACTGTGTGATCAGATGCTCCAGCGCATCCCAGTTCTGCTGATACAGCACCTTGGTGTTTTTGAGTTCGTCTATGATCAGCCTGTCCAGTATGGACTCGTCGATCTGGTGCTGAGAGCAGTGTTCCTTACCATAGCGGTTATAGGTACTGCAAACATAGGTGACCCGTTCTCCACTTTTCAGGTGGGTACGCCTGCCGAACATGGCTCTGCCGCAGTCCTCGCAGCGCAGAAGCCCACTGTAGCGCAGGATCTCCTGCGAGGGCGCAGCGCGCACGTTCAACCGTTTCCGCTCTGCCAGCATCATCTGCGTCTGCTCCCACAGCTCCGGCGTGATGATCGGCGGGAGATAATTTTCGTGCCGGAACCGTTCTTCCGGTTCTGTGTAGCGGAAGGTTTTGTTGATCTTGTTCCGCTCACTTTTGTGGCAGATGAGCGTTCCGATATAGCTTTCATCCTTGAGGATGCGGGCGATCATGGTCGCGTCCCAAAGATACTTCTTGAGAATGCCGTCCTGCGTGTTCGGCAGACTCTTGTTCAGCAGCTCCAGCTGCACGAGCGCAGGCGTTTTTCTCCGCTGCTCATTCAGTGTGCGGGCGATGGCCTTCATGCCGCTTCCGCCGACATAGGCCGAGAAAATCAGTCGGACGGTTTCGGCTGCTTCCTCCACGATGACAACTTTCTTCGTGTTTTTATCCTTGAAATAGCCGAACGGCGGGATGGTCACGATCCCTTCCTTTTGCTTCTGGCGGTAGCCTGTGCGCACACGGCGGCTGCCGTCGCGTGCGTAGAAGTCATTGACAAGCCCTTTGAAGCCGATGATGAGATCGTCGTTTTCGTTGAACGTATCGATATTTTCCGTCGCCGAGAGGACGCGGACATCGTGCTCCCGCAGGTAGTCGATAAACAGGGCAGTCTGCGTTCGGTGTCGGCCCAGGCGGGATAGGTCTTTGACAATGATGGCTTCAATCTTGCCCGCTTCGACCACTTCATAGATTTTATCGATGCCCTCGCGGTTGAAGTGCATTCCGCTGACATTGTCATCGAAGGACTCACCGACAACTTCATGTCCATTTGTGACGGCATATTCGTAAATGATTTTCCGCTGATTCGTCAGGGAGTTCAGTTCATCGTCCTCGTCCCGGCTCAGGCGGTAATACAGCCAGACCTTCATGGTTCCTCCTTTCCGCTATGGTGTGTGCCGATTGCAGCACACACCATAGCACACTATTTTTCGAATAGCTAGCACAATCCATCATGCGCAGCAGGAATCTACATGATCAACAAAATCCTCCTGCACTTTTGTGTATGGCTGATCTACCAAGAGGTAGTCATGCACCAGCATTTTCAGAAATTCATCGAACTGCTCATCCGTACCGACGTAGCTGAACATGACCTCCGAAATGTTTTCTTTTCGTTTTCTTGCCATAGGCGTTCCTTTCATAGTTCCTGTTTCATATCCCAATCTTCATGATCGTCTTCGGCATGGCCGAGGGCGGTTTTCTTTTGCCTGAGCTTCTTTCGGCGCTTACTGTCGATGTGCGGTGGCGTGGTTGTTCCGTCACGTGTCGGTGCATCGACCGTCATCTGCTCCACAGCACGGCCAAGGCGCACAGCGTCGCGCACAAGATCAATGCCGCGATTGAGATCCATGCGCACAGGTGAATTTTCTTCCGCGCTTCCTGTACTGTATCCGAAAGCTGTTTCTTCGTATCGTTCAGAGTCTCGGTCAGGGCAATCTTCGTACTCTCGGTCAGTGCTTTGCAGCCGGAAGAATACTTCTCGTTCAGGTTCCCAGCCTGTCTCTCGAATTTTTCTGCACTCTCCTGCATCTCGGTCAAAGCGTTCTGTGCTTCCTGCTTCGTCAGGAGCGTTTTCAGATCCGCGTTCAACTGCATCTGCTGCCGAAACAGCCTGTCCTGCATTTCGAGCAGCGCGCTCCAG
>ERZ772867.814-NODE-814-length-40232-cov-106.190283_pt1 | contig 40232 bp, 72 predicted proteins | sample MGYA00511341_ERZ772867 | MGnify/ENA primary metagenome ERZ772867 (study PRJEB29015, sample SAMEA2737707) | human gut metagenome | biome: human gut; feature: human-associated habitat; material: faeces | place: China | collected 2012 ... | reverse complement strand
TGCCTGTGGTGCGACAAGACCAGCCTGACCCGGGAGCAGCTTCAAAACAAGCTGCTGGGGCTGGGCGTGGTGGATGCCCTCATGCTGGACGGCGGCGGCTCCACGCAGGGCATTTTCCCCAACGGGAAGGTGATCAGCACCCGGAAGGTGCCTACCATGCTGCTGTTCTGGGAACGGTCTGCCAAGACGGAAGATCAAGCCCTCGTATGGGGCAAGGCTCACGGCCTGCTGACGGACGCCAACGCCGGGGAGACCGTGACCCGCGCCGACATGGTCCGGGCGCTGTATCAGATCTGGGGGGATAACCATGGTTGAGATCCACGCTTACAGCAAAGCCGCCTCCGGGGGGAAGCAGCTCTCCGCGCATTTTAAGGTGCGGGAGTTTGCGTGTGGAGACGGGTCTGACGCTGTTTTGGTGGCGCCCCGGCTGGTGATGGTGTTGGAAACCATTCGTTCCCATTTTTGCGCTCCGGTGGTGATTCACAGCGCCTACCGGACGCCGCAGTACAATGCCAAGGTGGATGGGGTGGCGCACAGCCAGCACTGCTATGGCATGGCGGCGGATATCTCCGTCAAGGGCCATGCCCCGGCAGAGGTGGCGGCGTTTGCCCGGACGCTGATGCCCGATTGGGGCGGCGTGGGGGTTTATGACAGCTTTTGTCATATCGACGTGAGAGAGGCCAAGGCCAACTGGGCGGGCTAAACATCTGAAAGGAGGGCCAGAAGATGGCAACATCCACGCTTTTTAGCGCTCTGCAAGTCTGGAGAACCCATGGAAAAAACAAACCGAGAGATCCGGGCGCTGTTGTCATCTATGGCCCCGGCCCGGGCGGCGCAGGCCGTCCGGCTGGTAGGCTTGCCGCCTGACGAAGAAGCGGCGGTGCTGGCGGTGGACGTCCACGGCCAGAGCTGCCTACAGGCGGCAGCGCTGCTCCACGTCAGCGTGGACGGGTTGGCCAAGATCCGGCGGCGCGCCTACGCCAAAATCGCGGATGATATGCAGGGATAGAGAAAAGCCGTGTCCGAATCGGACACGGCTTTTTCTCTGGGTTTGAAGGCTTAATGCCAGGTGACCACGGTATCAACAAGGAATTTCCCGGAAGAATCCCGCACGGTAACGCGGCCTTTCAACTCGTTCCCGCTTATCTGTTCGGGATCCGCGTAAGCCTCGCTAACGACCTCGCCGGAGTCCGTGATAAAGGCCCATTCTCCGTATTTTGAGTCGGCCACGCGGAGACCGTCGGGCAAATTAAGCGTTGCGTGCAGCCAGGTGCCGGGGAAATTTTCAAAGGGAACCGCGCGAACCTTCGCCGCGTCTGGAACATTCCGGAAGGTGGAAGGGATCTTGTAAAGATGTGCGATCATGTGCTTTTCCTCCTGTTTTTTATTTCAACGCGTCGATGATCTTGGAAGCGTTGGATTCCGCGAAAATGGTTTCAATTTTGGCAGCGTCGGCCGCATAAATCAGGCTGAAATAACGCCGGAGACGGTCCGCCCGGAACGCTTCAAACCAGATTTCAAAGGGCTTCCCGGCATCGGCTGCGGCCTTGCGCATGAGATCCCGCCCGGCTTCGTCGCAGTTTTCCGGCTTGATCTTGTCCGCGATTTCAAAGAAACGGTTTACATCAAGCTGGATTTTCAATAGATCATCGCGGATGAATTTTTCCCGCAGGCTGGAAGCGTAAGCGATCTGCTTTTCAGAAACGCCGGTGATCTGGGGAAGGGGGTGCTGTTCGCTGAAGCTGGAAATGTAACCGGAAACGGCGTCCAGCTGGTGCGCACGCTTCTGCGCCGCGTAGCAGTCCGGGCAAGTGGTGATATTCTCTCGCGCCCATGCTTCATAAGTTCCAGCCTCGGTGGAATTGCGGCACATGTGGATATGTTCAAAAGTTTTCCCGCAGTGCTCGCACTTCAAAACCATTTTCACTCTGCTCATGATCTTCGTCCTTCCTTTTCCAATCCCAAGCGTATTAGCCGTTTAATCTCCGTCTGCCGGGCTTTGCCTTCCAGCGCGGCGAGGATATCGGTATCGGTGTTGTTGTTCAGCTTCAGCCCGATGAAGGTGGTGTTTTGTGCGGCCCACGCCCGCTTCGCTTCGCTGTCCGGCATGGCTTAAAACAGGCTCTTGAAGGTTACCCCGAACTTCTCGGCGGCTTCGGCTTTGAAGCGCTTCATATTTTCGTGGTAGTCCTCGCTGAAATACTCATTTGCCGCACCAGCGGAGATCATCCGGGATTCCTGTTCGTTGATGTAATCGGCAGCGGCCTCTGCGTTCTCTCCGAAGATTTCGTAGGTATCCATCAAAATTCGTTTCATATTTGTGATCCCCTTTCCTTTACTGTACCTAAAGTATAGCATAGGTTTAACCTATTGTCAATAGGTTAAACCGAATTTTTCAAAATATTTTCAGGGCAGTTTAAGGGCAGAATACAGGCAGTTTCCGGGCAGTTTGGCTGTCCGGATTTTTTGTATCATGGAGGCATAAAGGAGGCGCACACAATGTATGAACGGCTTTTGGCCTGCGGGTATCCGGCAGAGGTGGCGCGAGATATAATCGCGCAGACGGACCCGGCGGAGCTGGAACGGTGTGTGCGCATGATCGAGCTGCTCTACGATGATCGGAGGGAGTATGTATAGCCACTTCAACCCCAATCCCTGTGGAAAAAATGTGGGGGACTGTACCGTGCGGGCGATCTCTAAGGCAACCGGGATGGAGTGGGGCGAGGTGTATTTACGGCTCTGCATCCAAGGGTATCTGGACGGCGATATGCCGTCAGCCAACGCCTGTTGGGGGCGGTATCTGCGGAGCATCGGATACCGGCGGTACATCGTGCCGGACACCTGCCCGGACTGCTACACGGTGGGTCAATTTGCGGAGGATCACCCCAAAGGCACCTATATTCTGGCTCTATCCGGCCATGTGGTCTGCGTGCTGGACGGCATGATCTGGGACAGCTGGGACAGCAGCAACGAGAACATCTTGTATTACTGGGTCAAGGAGGATGACTAAAATGGCTTACACACCTTACGGATGGCAAAATCCCTATTACGCACCGCCTATGCCGGATAACCTCATGCAGATGCGCCAACAGCAGATGCAGCCTATGACACCCCAGATGCCGCAGGCCCCGCAAAACCCGGTGGCGCAGAGCGGCGTCCAGTGGGTTAGTGGGGAACAGGAGGCCCGAAACTGGATGATCGCGCCCAATGCTGCCGTGGCTTTGTGGGACAGCTCCGCACCGACGGTGTATCTCAAACAGGCGGATGCCAGCGGCAAGCCCTCTCTCACGATCTACGACCTCGTAGAACGCACAGAAACGCCCCGTACAGCGTCCACGGCAGACCCGGTGAAGTTTGTCACGCGGGAAGAATTTGACGCGCTGGCGGCGGTCGTGGACGGAATGAAGGGCAAAAAGAAGGTAAAGGAGGCTGACGCTGATGGCTAACCCCTTTTTTAACGCTTTAGGCGGCGGGAACACGCCGGTAGGCCGGTTCCAGCAGATGATGCAGCAGTTCAACCAGTTCCGGGCCTCGTTTCATGGCGACCCGAAGGCGGAGGTAGAAAAGCTGCTGCAGTCCGGCAGAATGAGCCAGCGGCAGTTGAACCAGTTACAAGAAATGGCGAAGCAGTTTCAAGGACTTATAAAGTAATCAACATCGTGGCCACGATTTGATAATAAAAAACTGAAAGGAGTTATTCTATGTCTCTTTCCTCTGACGGCGCTCCCATGCTGACAATGCCTGTGGCCCCCACCAATGCTGGCGGTAATGGCGGTTTCGGCTGGGGCGACAACGGCGCTCTGTGGCTCATTGTTCTGTTCCTGTTTATCTTTGCGGGTGGCTGGGGCAATGGCTTCGGCAACAACGGCAACGGCGGCGTGGTGGATGGCTACGTGCTGACGTCCGATTTTGCCAACGTGGAACGCAAAATTGATGGCGTGAACGATGGCCTGTGCAACGGTTTTTACCAGCAGGCTCAGCTCATCAACAACACCAACATGGCAATGGCAAACGGCTTTGGGCAGGCCGAGCTTTCCCGCGCCAACCAGCAGGCGGCTCTTATGCAGCAGTTGACTGCCATGCAGATGCAGGCCGCTGAGTGCTGCTGCAACACCCAGCGCAGCATCGAGGGCGTGCGCTATGACATGGCGGCGCAGGCTTGCGATACTCGGAACACGGTGCAGAACGCGACGCGCGACATCATCGACGCAATGAACAACGGATTCCGCGGAGTTGATCAGCGCCTGACCGCACAGGAGATCGCTGCGAAGGATGCGAAGATTGCTGAACAGAACCAGCGTCTTTTTGCTGCTGACCTCGCCGCCTCTCAGTCTGCTCAGACGCTTGATATGCGCAACTATGTTAGCGCACAGTTCGCGTATTACAATCCGCGCCCCGTTCCCTCGTTCAGCGTTCCTGCTCCGTACCAGTATACTGGATGCGGCAATCAGTACAACTGCAACGGGTGCGGCTGCTGACAACTGCATAGCGTAGCTTTTTGCCGATAATGGCAAAATGATCGGCCCCGTGTCGATGCTAAACCAAAGCGGCGGGGCAATAGCCCTGCCGCTGATTTTATGAAAGGAGTTTTCTATGCCTGAATACACTGCGATTGCCACGCAGACTGTGGCGGCAAATCAGAACGTGCTTTTTACCGAGGCACCGATCCCCTGCACTAAGGGCCTTGTGACGCACCGCGCAGGCTCCGGCCTGTTTAACCTCCGTGGTAACTGCTCCCAGTGCCGCGCCCGCTATAAGGTGGACTTTATCGGCAATATTGCCGTAAGCACCGGCGGGACCCCCGGCCCCATCTCCGTTGCCATTGCGGTTGACGGTGAGCCTCTGCCGTCCTCCGTTGCGACGGTGACGCCCGCAGCGGCGGGGGCATTTTTTAATGTGGCGGCATCCGAGTACGTTGACGTTACAAAGGGCTGCTGCGCGTCGCTGTCCATCCGCAACGTTAGTGGCGAGGCCATTGACGTGAGCAACGCGAACCTTATCATTACCAGAGTTTGCTGAGAAAGGAGAACACAATGGGAATGAAATCTATGTATGAACTGCGGGATATGCTCTGCAAGGAACTTGACGAGCTGATCCGCAAGGGCGAGCTGGGTGCTGGGGATCTGGACATTGCCCACAAGCTGACCGATACCATCAAAAACATCGACAAGATCGAGGCAATGGACGAGCGCGGCTATTCCGGGCGCTATCTGGACGATGATCTGCGCGGCTACAGCCGTGGCAGCTCCTATGCCCGGAGACATTATGTTCGCGGCCATTACAGCCGCACGGATGCGACCGAGCATCTGCGTAACCAGATCAACGATATGATGCGGGAGACCGACGACGATCGCATCAAGGACGCTTTGCGCCAGGCAATGGACATGATGGAGGACTAAGGGGGTAGGCCCCAATGATTGACGAGCGAGAAGTGGCGCTATGGATCAAGCGGTTAGAAACAGAAGAGTCCAGCTGGTCAAACTATGAAAAGCTGGCGGCGCTGTATACCATCCAAAACCAGAACCGGGAGCCGGTGAGGGAACCTCGAATGGTTGAGGCGTATTCTGCGGCTCCCGCGCCTGACAGCGATTTCCTCCGGGCGGTGTCTAACGTTGACCCAGCCCGTGCGTGGGAGGTTATGGACGAGCTGATGGACAGCTTGAAAGTGGTCAACGAGCGGGTTTACAATAGCGTCATGCGGAAATTGGAAAGCTAAATTTAACCCCTCGGCAAATGCCGGGGGGTTAGTTATATTTTAATGTTAGTGTTGCGACGTGAAAATAAAACTAACTTGGCGTTACAAAAAACGCACCGTCATTGTCTGCGTCGATGCGCTGGATTGTGCGTACCCAGAATTCCTTTTTTGCCTGTCGGTCTAAATCAGGATATTCCTTCAATTCCCGCCGTAATGTTTCAAGGTCAAATTCTTTTATAGGCTCCGGGTTTATTGCCGCGAGCTGCTGTTTCAATTCCGTATAGTCTTTTTTGTATTCTTCGATTTCAATCAAATCCGACAGATACAGGTCTTTCAGTTTTTGCATTTTCCGCTTGATTTGCTCCGCCGTTTTGGGCGGTTTTTTTTCTGCGGTTTTTGATTTGGAGTAATACTTTTTTGCGATCCCCTCAAATTCCCTCAGAAGGTAATCCTCAAGCACATCTTCTCGGATTCTGAGGATGTGCGGGCAGTCGGCTGGGTCAAGTGTGTGCGTTCTGCATCGGTAGTACTTGTACACCTGCTTTACAGTCTCCGGCTGCATATTTCTACCGCACTCCCGGCAACGGAGAATTCCGGTAAACAAATATATTCGATCCGCACTGGCGTTCCGCTGGCTTCGCCGTTCCAAGATTTTCCCAGCAAGGTCGAAGGTTTCTCGATCGACGAGTGCGGGCAATGCGTTTTCCACGCCGAACGCCTCACCTAAGTACAGGCGGCTTCTCAACGCATCCTTGTATTTGTTGTACGAGCGTTTGATCCCCCACTCTGTTGCCATATACCGCCTTAGTGCAAGGATGCTTTGCAGCCGTATAAAGGCTGGGAACATATCTCGCGCCGCATCTGCGGTTTCTTCATCAATGGCGTAGCGCCGGTTCTTCACGCAGATTCCGATAGGAGTTTTCCCGTTGGTGGGCTGGCCCTTTGCCCTCTTGCCCTCGTTGATGGCCTTAATGCGCTCCGATGTGCGGTCAGCTTCGTCCTGCGCTACCGACAACATAATATTGACCTTCAATCGCCCTGATGCAGTCCGCGTTTCGTAGTCCTCTCTGATGGCCTGCCAATCCACATGATTTTTGTCGAGAACCTCTTGCACGGCGTAGTACCCCGCCACATTCCGAAACCACCTATCCAGCTTGACAAAAAGGATGGTGTCGATTTTCCCAGCGCGGCAATCATCAAGCAGGCGCATCAAGGCCGGACGCTTTTTATACGGCTTTCTGGCGCTGATTCCGGCGTCCTCGTAAATGCCCACCACCTCCATGCCGTGTGCGGCGGCATATGCAATCAGGGCTTCCCGCTGGTCTGCCAGGGACAGGCCGTGCTTCGCCTGTTCTTCGGTCGATACCCTGATGTACAGTGCTACACGGATGCGTAGATTATTTGGTAGAGTGACCACTATTTTTTGGCACATGTTATCCCCTCCAAAATCCATAGTTGGCACAATGGATGTCAACCCAAACGCACCAGGCAAAAAGCCCGATGATCAATAGTGACAAACCGAGTATGATCCACCTGTATAGCTTCACGGAGTGCCAAAGATTGCACAGTTCTGTGTCCATCAGGCCGATGGTCTGCCGTTTGTTCTCAAGGCGGTGTTCTAGTCCGTCCTTTTCCGCTTGCAACGTTTCCTCACTGGCCGTCAGATGATCTCCGATGCCGTAAAATTCATCCAGCGACACGCCAAGGACGGCGCATATTGGCCCAACCGTGGAGATATAGGGGGCCTTGGAAGCATGGGTAAAGAAATTGTTGACGGTAGACGGCGGAATCCCCGATGCTTCAGCTATGTCCTGAATGGTCATACCCAAAGCGTTACGTTTCGCCTTACAAACTTCCTGAATTGTCATAAAAAGTGCCTCCTTACCCCCAAAATCAAAATATGGGTAAAGGCGGCACAAACTTTTAAACGGCTGAAAATGCCAAAAACCAAGCTTTGGGACTTGCCCACCCAACCCTGTTTTTGCTACACTTTGATTACGGCAAGCCGACACCCCCAAAGGCTTGCCCTCCGGCCCTCGCCGTTTGTTGCAGAGGCGGCGGGGGCTTTCTTATTTTCTTAGTGTCCTGATTATCGGATAGCTAAAATATACGCGCATATTTTTGTGCAAATGCGCATTAAAACGCTGGGGCATAAATGATATGCTTAGAACATGAACCGAACAAATGTACGAACAGGAGGAGCGCAAAACATTATGTTGTATGATATTGTAAATCAGAGTACAATAAGTGTCGAGGACGGCATTGAAATCTTCCGGGAAGAGTTGTTGTCTGCCGCCCTGGCGCTCCCATACGAAGAAAAGATACAGCTTTTAAGATTTATTGAAGGAGGAACAGCCAATGAAAGAGGCTATGATTGCATGGTACAGAGACACCAAAATGGTTGAAGCTGTGAATCGTTGCATGGACGCAATCTCCGCATCCGGTCTTTCCGCAGATGGGGCAGAATATCTTCCGGCTTGTTTGGATCAGGCTATTCGTGCCAGCAATCAGGTTACTGCTCAAAATACGCAATTCCGCGCTGCCCATGTAAGCGTGAAAGAAACCGATGGCGGGTATGATGTTACGCCTTTTGAGTTAAGATTTGTTCGATAGCCGCCGTTAATTACCGTATGAAAAGGAGGTTCATTATGAGAAGAGAAGATTTGCAATCTATTGCTGTTTCATGCTTTGGGAACTATTACAGCGTAAAAATTGGCGACGTTGAGATTAGCAATGTCAAAGCGTATTGTTTGGAGCAAAACAGCGATGGCAGTGTTCGCTTGACGCTCAATCTTGATTGTTGCTTCGCAGATACTCAGGTGGCCTTAAATCAGCCAGCCAATTAAAGCGGACGCAATAGCCCCCGTTATCCACGAGTTTCGTTCCATACAAGCACCGAATTTACTTAACAACCCCTGCTTTGGCATTTCTTGCCCTGCAATGATCTTTTCCAAAATAGAAATGATCTCTTGCAGGGCTTCCTTATCGTTCCCACCATCCCGTTCGGCACGCTCTTTCATCTCTTGGATAGAAACAGAAACAGAATTGTTATTACCAATTACCGAGTTTGTAACGGTGCCGATATTAAAAATTGTCTGCGATTGATGAGAAGGATTTTCTTGGATAGGCGTTTTCTGATAGTACACGTTTAGAAAATTTGCGGTACCGCTATGGTATTCTGTTGAAATTTCGGAAACATATACCGTTTTTCCGTCAGGAAAAGTCAGGGCATCGCCTTCTTTTATATCGACCGTCGGGAGAAAATTGATAGTATCTTTCCCGCGCATTTTATCGAAATTTGGCAGCCCTTTTTCAATGGATACATTTTCACCATTTCTTTCCACTGAAAAACTTACGCCGTGGGCTTTAATAAAATCACCGACAGGCATTTTTGCCCCCCCTGGTTTATTTTGTATTTGTCATCCACTGGACTGCAGCCCAGTTTCATGCATTATTCCTCTTGCTTTTCAAATATTCAATATAGCGTGAAATCTCAGTTAATTCCTCCGCAGATGCGGAGCGGATAAACTGTGCGATTTTATCGTCCACACCCTCGATCTTCGGATCGGGGGTTTCTTTTATGTTCTTATCTTCCGTTTTGCCCTGGAGCCATTCAACGGATACATTGTATTCTTCGGCTATTTGGTACAGCTTTTTATTGTATGAAATGCTGCTTCCGTTCTCCCACATAGCAACGATTGCGCCATCGTTGTATCCAATCTTCTTTGCAAATTTCGTTTTTGCGCCATGCACATATTTCCCATCTGGACCCTTGGGGATAAGGCTTAATATGCGCTCCAACACAATGTCCATAAATAAACCTCAGATTTGTCACATTCGCCAAAGTTAAAAAAATTTAGGAATCGCTATTGCAAAGTTAAATTTTGTGAGGTATCATATACCTAAGCCCACCGGAAAAGGATACACGAAAACCAGCCCCCATAAAAGCGGCTTTTGCAATGTCTTTTGGCGATTTCATTGTAATACGCTTTCCGGGTCGTGTCAAGCGTGATTTCTCACATTCATGAGGTTTCGGCGGGTATTGACTGCGGCAGAGATAAAAAACCGCCCCGAAGCCTCTGCAACAAACTTCGGGGCGGTTGGAAGCGAACTCGTTTGCTAAATGGAATACCCCTCTGCAACAGAGTACGCCATTTGGCGCGTAGTTTAACTCCCATGCTTACCATACCACATATTTCTGCCGCAGTCAATGAATTCTCACACCGAAAGGAGGGCACATGACTTGGCATTGAAGGAACTTCGAGAACGCTCCAGCCTGACCCGTGCACAGGTAGCGAAGAAACTGAATGTGGACTTGTCCTGTGTGACGCATTGGGAACTGGGCGACTGGCGACCGGCACGTAAGTACCACAAGAAGCTGGCGAGGATGTACGGCGTGACGGTGAACGAACTGTTCGAATCCAGCGATGGGGAATAAAAAATGCCCCGTCCGGTGTTGCAGACCGGGCAGGGCGGCGGAACAAATCTTAGGCTCAGATATGTATCCTGTGGCTATTTTAGCACAGGGGAAAGGAAAAGGCAATGGCGAAGAAACGAAAAATCGAATACCGGGTGATCTGGGTGTCTCCGCCTGACCCGGTGAAGATCATGACGGAGTTCGGCAAGATCTGGTCGAGGGAGCATGGCCTTGAGTTTGATGGTGTTTACACCAAAGAGGGGGACGTGAAGCAATGAACTGGAATCTGTTTTTTATGATCGTCGGCGTGGCCTACGCGGCCACTTGGGTATTCAAGGTTGTAGATTTTATCGAAGGAGGGGACCCGCATGAGAAAGCATGAACGGCGCACCAGAGAGCAACGGAAGGCGGACGCCTCCGCATGGATGGGCTTTATGAGTTTTCTGGCCCTGCTGCTGATCACCATTGCGTATATGGTGGTGAGTGCGCGATGAACAGGAAGGACCGGCATGAGCGCCATCCGCTGGATCTCTGCCCGGTATGCGGCATGGACAGCGGTGAGCGGGTGCAGTCTACGGACGCACCGTTTAAGCACTATGTACGGTGTTCCACTTGCGGGGCTATCACAGCGGGTTACGCCCAGCAATCCAACGCCACGAAGGCGTGGAAGAGAGGGGATGCGTGGAAATGAAGATCTATCCGGTGTGCGCGAGATGTTCCATCGTCATGAACCCCAATGCGTTTGACGATGTGGCTCCGGGGTTTTTGATCAACGGCGAGTGCTGCTGCCCGGAGTGCGCGAAGGATTGGCTCAAGGATGAAGTTGACAGCGATCCGGAAGCCGTGGCACGGGCCATGGGGATCGCGATCATCGACATCCCGGAGGACTGATATGAACCAGTGTGAGCGGATCTTGAAGTATCTGGATGAACACGGCAGTATCACACGGGCCGAGGCCATGAGCGAGTGCGGCATCGCCAATTTCACGGCGCGGGTCTCTGACTTGCGGCGGGACGGCGTGGCGCTGGACGTGGAGACGGTCACACAGAAGAACCGCTACGGCGAGACCGTGCGGTTTGCGAGATATAGGAGGAAAGAATGAACCTTTACGAAATTGACGCGGCCATTACGGCCCTGGTAGACCTGGAGACCGGCGAGGTCAGCGACTTTGACGCCTTCGACCGGCTTAGCATGGCGCGGGATCAGAAAATCGAGAACATCGCGCTATATTACAAGAATCTGGTGGCGGATGCCGCTGCGTACAAGGCTGAGAAGCTCGCCTTTGCCGAACGGCAGAAGGCGGCAGAGAACAAGGCCCAGCGGCTCAAGGACTATCTGGCGTATGCCTTGCAGGGGCAGAAATTTGAATCTCCCCGCTGCGCGGTGAACTTCCGCAAGACTACCAGCGTGAATGTGGCTGACCCTGACGCTGTTTTGGCGTGGCTGCAGGACCATGCACATGAGGATTGCATTCAGTACGCAGAGCCGACCATCAGCAAGCCGGGACTTGCCAAGATCCTGAAAACAGAATCCGTCCCCGGTGCGGAGCTGGTGGATGGTTATAGCGTGGGGGTGAAGTGATGAATATCTTTGAAAGCATTACCGCGATCATGCAAGAGATCCCGGCGATTGGGAAGGAAAAGGAGAACCAGCAGCAGGGCTTTAAGTATCGCGGCATCGATGATGTGATGAACGCTTTGCAGCCGATTCTCTCCAAGCACAAGGTTTTCGTTGTGCCGGAGGTCATCGATCAGTCGCGGGAGGACCGCGTGACCAACAAGGGCGGTACGCTGCTGTATTCCATGCTGAAAGTCAAATACACGTTTTACGCAGAGGACGGTACCAGTGTTTCAGCGGTGGTGATCGGCGAGGGCATGGACAGCGGGGACAAGGCCAGCAACAAGGCGATGGCGATTGCTATGAAGTATGCGTTCTTCCAGGTGTTCTGCATCCCCACTGAGGAAATGAAGGACCCGGACGCGGAAACGCCGGAGCCGAGCAGGCCGAAGGAACCGGCGATCCCAACGCGGCAGAAGCCGGGGTACAGACTTCCCCCGCAGGGTGACGCTACTGTTATTTGTGAGCGCTGCGGCGGTCAGGTGATGGACTACTTTGACGGCAGAGCCACGGTGAAGGCGGCACGTCTGGCGGCGAGAGCGAAGGAACTGTACGGCCATGCGCTGTGCGAGAAGTGCGTAGCCGAGGCCAAGGAGGCCAACGATGCAGCAGGTTAACGCCACATCGTTCCGCTGGACGATGGATGCCGCCGGAGACTGGCTGTGCATCCAGACCAACAAAGCCCGACAGGTGCTTGACAGCCTGATAGAGGGCAAGCTTTATGACGTGGAGATCAAGGAACACCGGGAGAAGCGGAGCCTCGATGCGAATGCGTACTTTTGGGTTCTGGTTGACCGGCTGGCTGAAAAGCTGCGGATTCCCAAAACGGAAATCTACCGACGGTATATCCGAGAGATCGGCGGCAATCATGAAATGGTCTGCGTGATCGATTCAGCCGTGGAAAAGCTGCGGAACGGGTGGGAACACAATGGGCTTGGCTGGCAGACGGATACCATGCCCAGCAAGATTCCCAACTGTACCAATGTGATTTTGTACTATGGCTCAAGCACCTACAACACCCGACAGATGTCGCATTTGATCGATATGGCGGTGCAGGACTGCCAGGAGCAAGACATTGAGACCCTGCCTCCGGACAAGCTGGCAGGGATGATGGAGGAATGGGGCCGATGAGCAAGAGCATCATGCAAGACCGCCGGGAGTGCTACCTGACCAGCTTTACAGAGCGGTTGGCAAAGCACCACGTCTACGGCGGAGGTAGACGGCAGCTATCCGAGAAATGGGGTTGCTGGGTGTATCTTCGCGCCGACTGGCACAACATGGCCGACTACGGCGTTCACGGCAAGAATGGCCACGAGCTGGACTTGCGCTTGAAACGCGAGTGCCAGCAGCGGTTTGAAGAACTGTATGGCCATGAGAAATTCATGGAAGTTTTCAAAAAAAATTATTTGGGGGAATGAATATGCTGAACAGAATTATTGTGATGGGCCGGATGATCCGTGACCCTGAATTGCGCCGCACTAACAGCGGCACGGCGGTGGCATCCTGCACCGTGGCGGTTGACCGGGATTTCAAGTCCCAGTCCGGCGAGAAGGAAACGGATTTCATCGATGTGGTGGCATGGCGCAACACCGCCGAATTTGTAAGCAAGTATTTCTCTAAGGGCCGCATGGCCGTGGTGGAGGGCCGCCTGCAGATCCGGGACTGGACGGACAAGGACGGCAACAAGCGCCGCACCGCCGAGATTGTGGCCGACAGCGTGTACTTTGGCGATTCCAAGCGGGACGGCGGCGACAACCCCGGTTATGCACCGGCACCCTCCGGCGGTTTCAGCGAGATCGAGGACGATGGGAACCTCCCGTTCTAAGGCGGTGGGCGAATGCCGAACAGGATCATCAAGGATAGCATCAGGACGAGTAAAAGCATCAACGCAATGTCGGACTTTCAGTTCCGATTGTGGGCGTACCTGATTACCTACGTTGATGATTATGGGCGCGGCAGCGCAGACCCGGAATTGCTCAAAGGCTTTGTATTCCCCCGCAGAAAAGGTGTGACTGAGGGAACGATCAGTAAGACGCTTGCAGAATTGGCGACTATAGGCTCTGTGATCCTCTATGAAGTTGACGGAGAACCGTACCTATGTTTTCCAAACTGGAGCGAGCACCAGACGGTGAGGAACAAAGTAAGCAAATTCCCGGCACCTGCTGACGGATTGATTACATCTGAAATCAATTGCAATCAATTGCAAGCAAGTGAAAGCAAATGCGCCCGTAATCCAATCCAGAATCCAGAATCCAGAATCCAGAATCCGGAAGAAGTAGGCGGCGAGCCGCAAGCGGCATCCCCGCCGGTGGTTTCCATCCCGCTCAATGATGGAACTGAATATCCGGTGTCTCAGGCGCAATGCCAGGAATGGGCGGGTGTGTACCCTGCTGTCGATGTGATACAGCAATTGCGGGAGATGCGGGAATGGTGCCTGAATAACCCGGCGAAGCGGAAAACGGCGCGTGGTGTGCGCGGATTCATTACTCGCTGGCTTGCCAAAGAACAGGATCGCGGTGGCCGTAAGGGGGCAAAAGGCCCCGGCAACAAATGCGAGGACGCTTGGGGGTATGTGTGATGGCGGGAGATTTTAAGCTGGCTGATCTGGTGCGCCCGTGCCGGAGATGGAAGGCGGCAAGGACGCCGGAGGTGACGTACCAGTCTCAGCAGCTTTGTTGGGACTGCGCTAATGTATACGGCGGCTGCGAGTGGTCGGCGCGGTTTGAGCCGGTCCCCGGATGGGATGCGATAGCCACAACACGGACGGTCAGCGGGAAGTTTGTAGAGAAATCTTTCAGCGTCCGCGCCTGCCCAAAATTCAGGAGGGGATAACGATGAAGTGTGAACTTTACCACGATAATTTTCAAAATTTTAAGCGATACAATGTACCGAAAGCACAACTTGTGATCGCGGATATTCCGTACAACATCGGTGCGGATGCATACGCTTCTAACCCTATGTGGTACAAGGACGGTGACAACAAGAACGGAGAAAGCAAGCTGGCGAAGCAGAGCTTTTTTCACACGGACGGGAATTTTCGCATTGCGGAGTATATGCACTTCTGCAACCGGATGCTGCGGAAGGAGCCGAAGGAAAAGGGGCAGGCACCGGCCATGATCGTATTCTGCGCCTTTGAGCAGATGCAGACGGTGATCGAGTACGGAAAGCAATACGGGTTTATGAAGTCTTACCCCTTGTTTTTCGTAAAAAACTATTCGGCGCAAGTGCTGAAGGCCAACATGAAAATTGTCGGCGCGACGGAGTTTGCCGTTGTCCTCTACCGGGACAAGTTGCCGAAATTCCGCAACGTGGGGGCAGACGGAGAGCGGCACATGGTATTTGACTGGATCTCGTGGGAGCGTGACAAGCGCAGCGAGTATCCGAAGGTACACCCAACGCAGAAGCCGATTGGTGTCTTGAAAAAGCTGATTTCCGTATTTACGGATCCCGGCGATGTGGTGATTGACCCTTGTGCTGGCAGCGGGTCTACGCTCCGGGCCGCATATGAGTTAGGGCGCAATGCCTACGGCTTTGAGGTTGATAAGGCGTTTTACAAAGCGGCAAAGGGGGAAATGCTTGCACCACTGTTTGAAAAGCCGGAATTTGAGCAAATGCGAATGGGAGAAGCAACATGATCCGGCTTGTGATTGACATTTACGATGGCGAGGACACACAGGGAACGAAGGAGGCGGTGGCCATGCTGCTGGAGCCTCTGGGCCGCGTCCGGGTGGTCAGCGTCATTACCGATGGCAAGGGGGAGAAGCGGTGATTGCATTTGAGATCCCCTATCCGGCAACAAAACGCGGTAAAGCGGCGTGGAACAAGCGGTTTGGCCTGAACGCGTATTACGCCGGTAAGCATTGGTCACAGCGGAAGAAGGACGCGGAAGAGCTACATACCTTGGCCCACTGGGCAATGCGCAAAGCAGGTGTTACAAAATGCCTGGTAAATTACCCCGTAAAGGTGACGTTTTTCTGGAATGACAATTTGGACGTTGACAATCACGGCGCGCTGGGCAAAGCCTTTGTGGACGCGATGAAAGGCTATATTTTGCCGGATGATAACCGCAAATGGTTCCGTGCCGTGGAACACAAATTTTGGGGCGGAGATACGATCCGCGTGGAAATTGAGGAGGCAGAATGATGGATGCTGTGGAGTTTTTGGACAAGGTTGACCGTCTCAGCAAAAGGGGATCTACCGAAGAAAAAATGCGCTACAACGATTATAGGACAGCAGGAGATAACGCATGGGCGGTGAAGTTTGTCGAGCAGTGGGCCGCCGCACACCCCGTCAAAACCCGCCAGAGCGTGTTTTTGGAGATGTTTCCCAATGCACCAATATTTCCAGATACCGGGATCGTCAAAATGTCTCCTTGCGAAGTGGATGCAGTATTGCGTGGAAATTGCCCCGGCGTGGGATGTTGCCCGGAGTGCCGGAAGAAATTTTGGCTTACGGAGGTGGAGGACGCATGAAAGCGTTGATCGGCGGAAGCCCCTGCACACGTTGGAGCATTGCACAGACGAAGAACCGTGAGACAGAGGCCAGCGGCATAGGCTGGGAGTTATTTCTGAACTACAAAATCGCCCGCGACAAATACAAACCGGACTATTTCCTGTACGAGAACAACAAATCCATGTCGCCCGCCATCCGGGAACAGATTACGGCGGAGTTAGGCGTGGAGCCTATCCTGATTAACAGCGCCCTGGTGAGCGCACAGAACCGCCAACGCCTCTACTGGGTCGGCAAGCGTGAGCCGGACGGGTTCTGCGCGTATCGTCTGCGTAATGATGGTGCAGACATCGGCAAGACCGTATTCCTCACTCACGAGGAGGCAAAGAAAGCACTGGAGGCGATAAAGGATGAGTAAAGCCGTACTTATCAGCATCCGCCCCAAGTGGGTGGAGAAGATCGCCAACGGTGAAAAGACCATTGAGGTGCGCAAGACGCGGCCGAAGCTGGACACGCCGTTCAAATGCTACATCTACTGCACGCTGCCAAAATATCCGCACGAGGACTTCATTGCGACGGACTATCCAAGGCCACAGTTTTACGGCGGCGGCAAGGTCATTGGGGAGTTTACCTGTGAGCGGATCGTCCCGATCACATACGATGGCGGCAGGCTATGGTGTCCGACAAATGCCGCCTTTTCCCCTGCAACGTGCTTATCTCAGGCAGAAATTATAGCTTATATCGGCGATAAGGGGCGTTGTTACGGCTGGCATATCTCCAGCCTGCTGATCTATGACCAGCCGCGGGAGCTAACGGAGTTCCGGCGGTCTTGTCCTAATGACCTATACTGTGAGGCCTGCGCCATGTACAGCAACAACAACGGTATTTGCAACAATGGGGCTTTGCCGCTTCGCCGTCAGCCCCAGAGCTGGTGCTATGTGGAGGCGATGAAGGATGGCAATTAGCAAATCAAAGCGTGAAGCGGTCTACCGAAAGTATAATGGCCACTGTGCGTATTGTGGACGCGAAATCGCCTACAAGGATATGCAGGTAGACCATTTCCACCCATTGAGAGCGTGGGGTATTGAGGACACCGGTACAGACGATCTCGACAACCTCATGCCAGCCTGCCGGATGTGCAACCACTACAAGCGTGCAAATTCGCTTGAAACTTTTAGACGCTACATCGCAGAAATTCCGCGAAAGCTGCGCGAGAACTATATCTACAAGATTGGCGTGGTTTATGGCAATGTCATCGAGGCTGAAAAACCGATTGAGTTTTACTTTGAGACGCAGGAAAGGAAGGAGGGCTGACCATGGATGAATACATTAAGCGGGAAGCAGTGCTTAGAGCTGTGCATGGACAGCGTAGCCCATGCCGAAGCCCTGCACAAAATCGGATGCTTGACTGTCTGAAAGCGGCTGTCATTCGCATTTCTGCCGCCGACGTGGCCCCGGTGGTGCATGGGTTATGGATGCCTATTCGCGAAAGCGAAATGACCGGATGGGATCCCGCAGTTGCAGGACGAGACCCGATTGGCGGATATATCTGCTCTGCCTGCAAAGAGGAAGCCGTTTATGACTGCAACGACGAGTTTGTTCTGTCGAAATACTGCCCCAACTGCGGGGCCAAGATGGACGGAGGTGACAACACTGAACGTTGAGCGCCCGGCTTCCTGCGAAAGTGCGCTGCGTGGGCTGCAGCATCAACTCATCGACTGAAAGGAGATATTAAACTATGCAGTTAGAAGTAGCCGTTGAAATTCAGAAAGCTTACAGCAAGCTCACGTCTGGGCAGGTCCCCTTCACCAAGAAGAATATGTGTGCGATTTTGGCGCCACTTAGAGACAAGTACGGCCTGACGGACAGGCAGGTGTTGGCAGTTGCTCGCAACGAATTGTCCTTGGAAGAAATCATGCTGCTCAACCAGACTCAGGAGGAGACGAAGCAGCATGGATAAGTACATCTACGGCGAGAGAAAGGATGGCGGGGATGGCTAAACAATCCGCTTACTTACAGCGGCGGGACGCGGAGCTGGATGCGGTCTTTTGGGCCGGTGCTGCGATGGCAGCGCAGTTTGCCGTGGACACTTTGCAGATGACCATGCACTAGCAGGAAGGCTGGGGCTATGATCGCATCATGCGTGTCACGCATGAGTGGATGGAGACCCAGCGAGAATACAGACCTGCCTTAAACTGCAAGGACCCAGAGGCGGACGTCCGGCAAGTGCACATGGACCGAGTGCTGGCGCAGATTATCAACGGGAAGGCGGAGCTGATCCCATTCCCGGACAGATACAAGGATCTGAAAAAGATCCGTTATGGGAGGTAACTATGCAGAAGGAAGATATATCGCTCCTGCGCATCTATGCGAAGAATGACATGAATTGCGTGAAAACAGAAAAGGAGATGGACATCCACCACAACAGTGTGATCTATCGGCTGGGCAAGATCAAGACGGAAACCGGGCTGGATGCGCGGAAGTTCTGGGACTTGGTAAAGTTGCTGGAAATGGAGGAATCATGAAACTTGGACAGGTGGTTCGGGCCAGATTCAAGTCCATACCTTCCCAGATGGAACGGCAGCACCCGACGTATGAGCAGCTGTATCCGTTCCGGCGCGGAGAGGTAATTTACATCCACCCAAAGGGCCGGTTTGTCAGTGCGCGCACGGAAACGGCGGGCGGACCCGTGGTAGAGAATTTCTGGCTATGTGAGGTGGTTATGTGAGTACATTCCCGGAACGGCTGCGCAAGTTAAGGGAATCTGAGCGGCCTGCTAAAAGCATGAGAGTGAAAGCGGAGCTGATTGGGATCGGGCATGATACGCTGCGGAAGTACGAAACCGGAGAGAACGAACCGGCTCTCAGCCAGTTAAAGCTGATAGCGAATCATTACCACGTCAGCTTGGATGAGCTTGTATGGGACGAGGGCGAGCGAGAGAGTAAACCTTTATAGTATCGCAAAAAAAATTGGTCTTTGCCCCCAATTCGGGGCAAGCGAATAAAAATATGTGTCAGAATGAGGGTGCGGGGTTATATCCGTATCCTCATTCCATCCATCCTTTCTTTCCTCCTGACCCCGGCGGATGCCGGGGATATGCAGACGTAGCTCAGTAGGCAGAGCACCGCGCCAGGAGGTATGCGCTGGTTCAAACCCAGCCGTCTGCACCAGAATACCGGGTCGCACCCGACTGTGAAAGTCAGTCGCAGGAAACGCGATAGATCAACCTGACGTCTCGGAAATAGCAACGAGGGCAAGTCGCTCAGGAGCGCGACGCGCGAGCCACGACGCAATAGGACTTTGAGAGCCTGACAAATCGGGGCACAGGACCCTCCGCACCTCTCAACGATGTGTCCCAGGAGGGACATTCACGGCATAGGTGCCCCGTAAGGGGAGACCACAGCGAGTGACGGGGACTTTCCCTGAAGCGCTAAAGCAGGGCAGGACTGCAATGCCGTACCATCCCGGCCAGCGGGCGAGGAAGCGTAAAAAGCTAAGTATCAGGCGGCTGGTATAATTGCCAAGTTCTTGATGGCTGGTAGGAAGGCGCAGCGCAGCCGGGAGCCGATAAAAAAGATTTTGCGTACCATGTTTAGCTTTGGAAGAGCCGGATACGCAAGAGGTGTATGCCCCTCGGGGCGGGTAAAGTCTGCTATGTAAGGCCAAGGGGCGGGGGCTGGTAGCAAAACGAAAGGGAGTGAGCGTATGGCTGGCGGAGCGCCAAGGAAATGGAAAAGCGTAAAGGCAATGCAAAAAGCCATTGACGCTTATTTTGAGAGCTGCAAAGGGGAACCGATTATTGGCGACGATGGACAGCCGCTGATGGATAAATACGGCAACGTCATTCTGATAGGGCAGAAGCCGCCCACGATAACGGGGCTTGCGTTGGCGTTGGGGTTTACGGGCAGACAAGCGCTGATCGATTATCAGGCGCGGCCGGAGTTTGCGGACACGGTTACGCGCGCGAAGTCCCGCTGCGAGGAGTACGCTGAAACCCGTCTGTACGATAAGGACGGGGCGAACGGCGCGAAATTCAGTCTTGGATGCAACTTTGGATGGCGTGAAGTCAACGAAACAAAATTGACTACAGATGCGGTCAAGGTGGTCATTGATGTCTGAAATCCACCTGTCGAATAAAATCGGCCCTGCATTTTACAGCGTGGCGCGTGACATTTTTCATCATGGTCACACGCACTATGATTTTAGCGGCGGGCGCGGCTCGCTGAAATCCTCCACAGTATCAATTATCGTTCCGCTTCTGCTAGTTGGAAATCCGGGAACGCATGCGCTTGTGTTGCGCAAGGTGGCAAATACAATCCGCGATAGCGTTTATGCCCAGTACATTTGGGCAATCGGCGAGCTGGGCATGGCGGCGTATTGGGAAGCGAAAGTATCCCCGATGGAGCTGATCTATAAGCCGACAGGCCAGAAGATTATGTTTCGCGGCGCTGATGACCCGATGAAGATCAAGTCTATCAAAGTCCCGTTTGGCTATATCGCCGTGACGCACTTTGAAGAAAAAGACCAGTTTGCCGGACGCGCGGAAATCCGAAACATTTTGCAGTCCACCATGCGCGGTGGCTCGGTGTTTTGGAATTTTGAGAGCTATAACCCGCCGATCTCGCGCGATAACTGGGCGAACAAGGACAGCTTAGAAGAACGCGCTGACCGGCTGTGCCACAAATCAACATATCTGCAAGCACCGCCTGAGTGGTTGGGAGAACAGTTTCTTGCAGAAGCGGAACACCTAAAAGAGACGGACGAGCGAGCATATCAGCACGAATATCTCGGTATCCCGGTAGGGACCGGTGGAAATGTGTTTGACAAGCTGGAACTGCGGGAGATTACCGATGAAGAAGTCAAGAGTTTCGACCGCATCTATCAGGGGGTGGACTTCGGCTGGTTCCCAGACCCGTTTGCTTTTATCCGGCTACATTATGATCGGGCGCGAGAGACCATCTATCTGCTGGACGAGATTTACCAAAACAAATTATCCAACGAGCAAAGCGCGACCATGATTAAGCAGCGCGGATATAACAACATTAGGACAATCTGCGACAACGCCGAGCCGAAGAGCGTTGCCGATCTCCGCGCAATGGGGCTACCTGCGTATGAAGCGGTCAAAGGCCCCGGCTCTGTGGAATATGGCATGAAGTTTTTGCAGCGGAGAACGATTGTTATTGATAGGCGACGCACACCGCACGCTTACGATGAATTTGTTGGATACGAATACGAACGAAACAAAGACGGTGACATTATCAGCGGATACCCAGACGCGAACAACCACCTGATTGACGCGACCCGGTATGCGTTGGAGCCTGTCAGCCGCAGAATGGGAGTTATTGCATGAGCAGTGCAGTTATCCAAAAGTTAAAAGAGCTTGGCTATACAACGATCCCTGAAGAGTTTTATGGGCAAGTTGATCTGTGGGAATCGTGGTACGTTGGTAAAGTGAAGGGATTCCACCAGTACCGCAGATATAACGGCCACAAGTGGACTAAACACAATAGAGCAACGCTCAGCATGGGGAAAAAGGTCTGCGAGGACTGGGCGAACCTGCTCATGAACGAAAAAGTCAAGATCACGCTTGAGGGCAAAAAGGAACAGGATTTCATCGATCGCGTTTTGGCGGAAAACAATTTCACCGTCAAAGCTAATGAGATGCAGGAGATGAAATCCGCCCTGGGGACGGTGGCATATATCCCCCGCGTGACGGGGCAGGGCGTGACGGATTCTGGAGAGATCATCCCCGGTGACGCGTCCAGCATTGCGATTGATTATGCCACGATGCATGACATTTACCCACTTGCATGGCAGAACGGCTTTATTTATGATTGCGCTTTTACTTCCAGAGTTACGCGAGACGGAAAGGATTATGTGTATTTCCAGATCCACCGCAGAGCGAATGATGGGACGTATGTAATCGAAAACCGAATTTACCGATACCAGAACGAACAGTTGTCCGATGAAGATTTGAAGAATGTTCCCGGGTTTGAGCGCATCCCCCCTGTTGTATACACCGGAAGCAATAAACGGCAGTTTGTAATTGACAAGCCAAACATTGCAAACAACTTTAATTATCTTCTGCCTGTTGGCATTTCCGTTTTTGCAAATTCTATTGATGTTCTTCGCGGCGTTGATACTGCGTATGATTGCTACGTCAATGAGTTTGAAAACGGTCCCATGATGATGATGGTCAAAATGCCAGCGACAAAGTATGAAGACGGTGAACCGACACTGGATGACAATGACAGGCGGTTTTACCTTCTCCCGGAAGATACACAGCAGGGGAGCGTTGTTGAAACCGTTGCACCGGAACTTCGGACGGCTGCGCTGAATGTCGGCCTGCAAGACCAGCTCAATATGCTTTCCAGCAAATGCGGGTTCGGTGAAACCTATTATCGATTCGATGGCGGCAGCATGGCAACGGCCACGCAGGTAATCAGCGAGAATAGTACCATGTTCCGCACGATCAAAAAGCATGAAGTCATTTTGGAAAGTGCTCTGGTTGAGCTTTGCAGGGTCCTTCTGCGGCTCGGTAATAAGGCGCTGGGTGCAGGGCTTGATGAAAATGTTGAAATCAGCATTGATTTTGATGATTCCATCATTGAGGACAAGCAGAGCGAATTTGCCCGCGACCTGCAAATGCTCAACGCAGGGATTATGAACGCCTGGGAATTCCGGGCAAAATACATGAACGAGGACGAGTCGACCGCAAAGGCGGCGCTGCCAAAGATGCAGGACATGACGACCGAAGGACAACAGGAGGTAGAGTAATGGGCGGAAGAGGCGGAGCTGGTGGCGGCATTGGAGCCGGAGAATTTGGGCGTGGGCGCGGTATGAGCCTTGCGCGGTTTTTGTCACAGCAGGATATTAACCGAGCAAACGCTGCGTCTGTCACTGATATGGGCGATATTATCAGGCGCACATTTGAGCGCAACGCTGCTGAGATCAATGGGCTTGAGCTGTCGGACGCTGAAAAGAAAGACGCCGTAAAGCAGATGGCAACTCTCGCAACAACGGCGCTCAAAACGGCGGCAGGAGCAGTCAATCCTTATGCAAGTGGGCCTGCACGCCTGACAACGGCGCAGAAAACAGGAAGCGCCGCAGACAGAGCTGCAAGAGCGCGTGGTGAAATGGATAGCTACATGCGGAAATTGCGTGACCAGTCCAGTAAAAACCGCAAAGCAGCAGAAAACAAGGCGTTTTCCAATGCCTTTGTAACAGCGCAAAAGTCCGGCGCGTTGGAAGTTACGGTAAACGGCAAGAAATACCGCAGAACTAACAAGCGCAGCGGTACATGGCGTCCGGTATGATTAACTTTGAAAATCTCGACAAGTTTATATTCCCCGGCGTGGGCAAGTACGACATTCCGCAGATCGAGCCGGTCAAGGCGTATCCGCAGGGAGAGTTTATCCCCGTGAATTACCATTACACGGCGAAAAACCCGGCGAGTAAGATCGTGCATTTCTTTGTGGATGATTATCAATTCATCCGATACTGGAACACGCCTGACAAGTACATTCCAAAACTGACGCAGTTTGCGGCGGTGTGCGCGCCGGACTTCTCCACATACACGGATATGCCGCTGGCGATGCAGATATATAACCACTATCGCAAGCACTGGTTGGCGGCATATTGGCAGATGCACGGCATGACGGTTTATCCCTCTATCTCATGGAGCGACGAGAACAGTTACGATTGGTGCTTTGATGGCGAGCCAGTCGGCGGGATTGTTGCGGTTAGTTCGGTAGGCACACAGCAAAACAAGGAAAGCAAGCGTCTTTTTCTGCGCGGCTACGAGGAAATGATGAAGCGGCTATCGCCGGAATGGGTAATATTTTACGGCAGAGTGCCGGAGGAATGCGACTGGAATGTGATCCGGGTGCAGCCGCACTATGACGAGATCGTGAAGCGGAGGGAAAAATGAAATATCCGTTCACGCCGGAACTGCTTGACGCGCTCCCAGAAGAACTCGCCGAACTGTACCGTGCTCTTGAGGATACGCTACTCGACGAGATATGCAGCCGCTTGAAACTGGCAAATCAGTTTAACGAGGTCACAGTACAGGATATCCGGGCGCTGCGGTCCAACGGCATCGGCCTAAAAGAAATCAAGAAAGCAATCCGCGAGACTTCCGGCATCAGCAAAACGAAGCTGGACAAGCTGCTGGGCGATGTGGTCGCAAGGAACCAACAGTATTACACCGATATGATTGACCTTGCGCATATCACCCAGCCTGAGACACTGGTTGACGCTGCGGAAGTGGCGGCGATCAGGACGCAGACCCTTGATACATTCCACAATCTGACCGCATCCATGGGCTTCTTGGTGGACGCTGGGCGTACAATGCTCCCACCTGCCAAAGCGTACCAATGGGCACTTGACAGCGCAGCGTTGCAGGTGCAAAGCGGTGCAATCAACTACAATCAGGCGATTAAAACAGCTGTGAAGGAACTTGCGGACAGCGGTCTAAAAGTGGTTAACTACGAAAGTGGTCATCGGGATCATGTCGACGCTGCCGTGAGAAGAGCTGTAATGACCGGTGTATCTCAAATCTGTGCTAAATACACGGAGCAATCCGCAGAGTATCTGGATACTCCATACTTTGAAGTATCGGCTCATATTGGCGCACGCGATAAGCCGGGGCCGTCACCGTGGTCATCGCATAAGGATTGGCAGGGCCGTGTTTACAGCGTCCGCACGGGGGATATTTATCCGAGCATCTATGAGGTGTGCGGCCTGGGTGCTGTTGACGGGTTAGAAGGAGCCAACTGCCGCCACAGGCGGTACCCATGGGTTGAGGGCGTGTCCGAGCGCACCTACACGGATGAACAGCTGGAACACATCGATGATGGCCACGGCTGCACGTTTGATGGCAAGGATTACACGGCATACGAGGCAACCCAGATGCAGCGCCGTATTGAGCGGACGGTTAGAAAGCTAAAGCGCGAAAAAGCCGCCTACAAGGCCGCAGGATTGCATGAAGATGAGACTGCGGTAAACATACGGCTACGGCGGTTAAATACTAAATACAAGGCGTTTAGTGCGGAAGCTGGCCTTCCAGAGCAGCCGGAGCGGATGCGCGTCTATTTTACGGATGATGCAACGTTAAAAATGGCAAATGCCATGAAAACGCATCGGACGGAAGTGGCAGCGTCTAACGCTAAAGACGATAGCGACACTCTTGAGTTTTTCGGCGCAGACGCAAGAGATAACTTGAATTCTATTGTGAAAAGACGTACAATAAAGCTGGAAAATGGCTTTGCTTGCTTCCCGGACGGTGACCCGCTGAATGAAAACGTTAAAAGGGTAAAACCTCTTAAAACGTATTTTGACGTCGCTATGCACGGAAGCCAGACGGCAGTCGGATTTGGCACAAAAGAACTCAATATGTCACCGCGCTTACTTGCCGCAGTCATTCGGCATAGTAAGGGGTGGAACGGCCAGAAAGTTCGTTTGCTATCTTGCAGCACAGGCGCACGCATGGAAAACGATTATTGCTTTGCAGAAGAGCTGGCAAATGCACTTGGCGTTGAAGTAAAAGCCCCAGACGATGTGCTTTTTATTTCCGGTGCTGGCGTACTGAAAGTAGGAACGCATGGGGAAGGAAATATTTTGACGTTTACCCCAAATCAAAGAGGAAGGAGAAAGTGACATGGATTTCGGTTTTTTTAAAGGATTGCCATACAAGAATTCTATTGAGAATTTTGAAGACTATAAGAAATACAAAAATAGTATCCCCAAAGAAGCGATTTTAAGCCACATTTCCTCCCTCGATGCCGGGCTGACATCGCTGCCCAGTTTTGATATGTTTACTGGCGAAGAACTTCACGCAGGTATGTTTTGGGACGGTAAATTCACCTTTCCGTATGAGTTCCTGCATTACTACAAGAATTATGACATTGGCGTCCCCTATGAGTATGAAGCATATTTGAAAGAAATCGGGGTAGGCTAATGGATGATAAACTGATGCAGGCCATCGAGGCTATTATCCGGCGCGGCAATGACGCGGAGATCCGGCGCAAGGGTGACGGGTACATCGTGTTAGAGGTTAAGAAAACAATCAAATATTCAACTCCCGCGTAATTGGGCACGGGAAAGGGCAATAGGAGCCAACGACTGAGGTTTTCTCGGTGGTTGGCTCTTTTGTTGTAATACGCAGTGGGGAATGACGCTGTGGAATAAAGGAGAATAAAAAAATGGCAGACGAAATTAGGACTTTTGATGAAATACTGGCTGACCCCACCTACAAGGCGGAGTTTGACAGGCGAATCACAAAGGCGCTTTCGACTGTTCAGAGCAAGCTGGACGCGGAAGTGGAAAAAAACAAGCAGTTTTTAGCAAACGGCAACGCGGAAACGGACGCACTCAAAAAGGAGATCGAGGGCTACAAGTCCAAGATTGCCGATTATGACTACGCAGACGTTATCCGTAAAACGCTTTCTGAGAAAGGCGTGAAGTTTAGCTCTAAAGCTGCCGAAAAGGCGTATTTGGCAGACCTGAAAGCAAAGCATCTTGAAATCAAAGACGGCGCGCTTGATGGGTTTGACAAATGGCACGAGGAACAAGTCAGCGCCGATCCGTCCGCGTTTCAGGATGGTGTAAAAATTGACTGGTCCGCTGCCGTTGGCGGCGGTGAAAAGAAAACTGACACCAATGCCGCGATGAACAATCTGATTCGCGGCGCACTCAAGTAACAAAAAGGAGAATATAACATGGCAAGTATTGATCGTTCCGCACTTTCTGGCCTGATCCCGGAACCCGTAACCCGCGAGATCATGCAGGGCGCTATCGCTGAATCTGCCGTTCTGCGCATGGGCCGCAGACTGGCGAATATGTCCAGCAAGACGCAGACCATCAATGTGCTCGACGCGCTTCCCTCCGCGTATTTCGTCAACGGCGAGGCCACTGACGGCGGCGCCGGTGAGGCATTCAAGCAGACCACCAAGATGGCGTGGGACAAGAAGAAGCTGTACGCCGAGGAGATCGCTGTTATCGTCCCCATCCCCGAGGCTGCTCTCGATGATGCGGACTATGACATTTGGGGCGAGGTCAAGCCCCGCCTGACCGAGGCTTTCGGCAATGTTATTGACGGCGCTATGCTGTTTGGCAAGAATAAGCCCAGCACCTGGCGTGATGGCATTGTGCCCTCTGCTATTGCTGCGGGAAATGGTGTTCCTGTCAGCTCTGACATTTACGCCGACATCATGGACGAGGGTGGTCTGATCTCCAAGGTCGAGCTGGACGGCTTCAATCCCAACGGCGTGATGTCCGCTATTCAGATGCGCGGCAAGCTCCGTGGGCTGAAAGACACCACCGGTCAGCCTATTTTCAAGACCGATATGCAGGGCGCTACCCGCTACGGCCTCGACGGCATGGACATGTACTTCCCCATGAACGGCGCGTTCGACCCTGCGCAAGCACAGATGATCGTCGGCGATTGGAGCCAGCTCGTCTATGCCATCCGCCAGGATATGACCTTCAAGGTGTTCACCGAGGGCGTTATCCAGGACCCCGCCACGAAGGAAATCGTTTACAACCTCATGCAGAACGATATGGTCGCGCTTCGTGCCGTCATGCGTCTCGGCTGGGAGATCGCAAACCCCATCAACGCGTACAATGCAGAAAAGACAAATCCGTTCCCGTTCTCCGTTTACGGCAAGGGCGGCGCTATTTCCACTGTTGCTGTGTCCCCTGCTACCGCCACCGTAAAGAAGGGCGAGAGCAAGCTGTTTACCGCCAAGGTTGACGGTGAGGGCATCATCAACGGCGAGGTTGAATGGTCTCAGGATGGTGCGAAGAGCAAGATCAGCGATGAGGGTGTCCTGACTGTCTCCGCTACCGAAACCAAGGGCAGTATTACCGTTACCGCCAAGTCCAAGCAGGACGGCACAAAGACCGGCACTGCCACTGTCACTGTTTCTGGCTGATTTGAAAGGAGCTGACCCAATTGACATACGCTGATTACACATACTACTCCGGTGTCTATATGGGCACTGTAAGCAGTGGAGATTTTCCGCGTCTGGCTGTCCGGGCCAGCTCCTTCCTCGATTATTTCACGCAGAACCGAGCCAAGGACAACGTGGATCTGGATGCGGTAAAGATGTGCTGCTGTGCGCTGGTTGACAAGTACGCGGTTATCGAAGCTGCGCAGGCGCTTGCAATGAAGAACCTTGCGACTGCTGCCGCTAATGACGCAGAAGTCAAAAGCGAAACGGTGGGCGGTTATTCCCGCACACTGGCGACCGGCGGCGAATCTGCCGCTTCTGCGCTGAACGCTACGGATGGGGCAAGAAAGCTGCTCGCAGAGACCTGCATGGAGTATCTCGCCCACACTGGCTTACTGTACCGAGGGAGGGGGTGCGGATCATGTACGCTCCCCACACTGTAACGATCTACAATCCGGTCAAAGAAACCGACAAGGAGACGTTTCAGGAAACGCAAAAGCTGTATGTGACCGTACTTCGTGGCGTAATGCTGCAAGCATCTAAAGCTGTTAACGTGCGCGAGAGTGGTCTTGCCGGAGCGGATGCGGTTGACCTCTACATTCCGTTTGGTGTGGAAGCCGTGGACGGCTTTACCGGCAAGGTGAAAACCTATGTCGGTCCGCAGCGGTTTTACGCCGCAGAGGACAAAACCGACCTGTGGACGCTTTCTGTCAAAGGCAATGGTGGGACAACGTTTTTCATCAAAGGCGAGTTTGTGACAGACAATGAAACCGTGGCGCTGGCTCAGGACAATTGCTACACCGTGACCAAGGTTGACGAAAAGGATTTCGGTAGCGTTGATATGCAGCACTGGCAGGTCGGAGGCGTGTGATATGGCGTTAAAATTTTCCGTTCAGACGGACGGCATGGACGCTGTAAAAGAGGCCGTTTCCAAGGGCTGTGATCGCGCAGAACACGTTCTTGCGGTGCAGGTTGCAAAAGATACCGCCCCGTTCGTTCCTATGCTCACAGGCTCTCTGAGGACGCGTACAAAGGTAACGGGGAACACGGTTATTTACCCCGGGCCGTATGCCAGGTATTTGTACTATGGCAAGCTGTACGTTGATCCACTGACCGGAAGCTCTTATGCGCGGAAAGGCGTTACGAAGGTTCCAGCAGTGCCGGAAAAGGATTTGATTTTCCACAGAACCGGGACCTGCTCCCATTGGTTTGAAGCATCCAAAGCACAGAACATGGAGAAGTGGGTTCGTGTAGCAGAAAAGGCGGTGAAGCGTGATCTCTAAAGAAAAACCTATGATGCTGGCATCCAGCAGCGAAAAGGCAGACCTTGACCGTCTGATGCTGATTTGGGCGAACCGCTTCCCCGGTATTCCGGAGAATGTGGATCTGATCAAGTACGAGTATTTCGCGGCGAAAACGGTAGGTATGGCGCTTTCTTCCGTTCAGGGTGCCGTTATCACCAAGAAGTATATTTGCGGTGGGTATCAGGCGGAGTATTCGTTTGAAATCCACTACCAGATCGCACCACCCGGCAAGAGTGACGATACACGCTTGAAGGCGGTTGAAGTGCTGAACAAATTTGCGGACTGGGCGCAGATGCAGCGACCGGACATTGGAGAGGGCAGGCGCGCCCTCCGCGTTGAGACGTCTGCGTTTGCATCGTATCTCGGCGCGACAAGCGACCAATACGAGGACTACATGGTCCCGCTAAAACTGATTTACGAGGTGAATGTATAATGGCAGATTTAACTTTTGCGACGCCCGAAGGTCAGACCATTGACCGCGAGCTTTTGATCGCGTATCTGAATACCGGCTCTAAGGAAGCTCCCACTTGGAGCGCCATCGGTAAGCGTGTGGAGGATTCCAGTGAAGAGATGGACTGGGGGCAGGAGAGCAAACAGGACATTCTGGGCAACACCTTCACCACCATGAAGAAGCCCGTTATTTCCCAGACCTTTGATCCCATCCCTCTGGACGCTGGCGATGCCGCTGCCGTGAAGATGTGGAACCTTGCCGTTAAGGATCATGACGCGCAGGCGCTTGCCAATCAGGACATGATGATCGGCCACTTCTACGCAACCTCCGGCGAGGCGAAGTTTGCCGAGCGGTATGATTCCTGTGCTATTGCCGTGACGGGCATCGGCGGCGACGGCGGCGGTACGCTCAACATCACGAGCGAGATCACCTACGGCGGCAATCGTACGCTGGGCACCATTACCAAGGACACCAGCGGCGTGACCTTTACGGCAGGGGCTTAAAAATAAAGGGGCGGGCGCAAACCCGCCCCAATTTCGGAGGCTAATATGAAAGACCTAATTTTCGATACCGGTTTAGTTACCTACAACATCAACGGCAAATGCGAATTCTCTTTTAACCCCACCGACAGCGCCTTTGTGGAAAAGCTGTTTAATGCCTTTGATATCCTTGACAAGAAGCAGGATGCGTACAAGGCAGAGGTGGAAAAGACCGCCAACAAGCGGGAAGTCTTTGAAACAGCCCGGAAGATGGACGAGGAAATGCGCGAAATCATCAATGATGTGTTTGGCTCCGACATTTGCTCTGCCCTGTTTGGCGAGATGAACGTATATGCGCTGGCGGACGGCCTGCCTGTGTGGGCGAACCTGATGCTTGCCATCATGGATGAGGTTGACACCACCTTTGCCCGTGAGCAGAAAGCCACCAACCCCCGCGTGAGCAAGTATACGAAGAAGTACCACAAATGAGGTACGATCTGCCGACTGCCGTAGAGGTAAACGGCACTGAGTACCAGATACGTTCTGACTATCGCGATATCCTGACGATTATTGAGGCACTGTCTGACGCTGAGTTGTCGGAGGAAGAAAAGGCCGAGGCCATGCTTGACATTTTCTATCCAGACTTTGCGGAAATGCCGCAGAGCGACTACGAAGAAGCGATAAAGCAATGCGCAAAATTCATCAACTGCGGCGAAGAGCAGCGTGAAGAAAAGCGTGGGCCGAAGCTGATGGATTGGCAGCAGGACTTTCCCCTGATCGTTGCCCCAGTCAACCGCGTTCTGGGACAAGAAGTCAGATCCGTTGAGTATCTGCACTGGTGGACGTGGGTATCCGCGTATCAGGAAATCGGGGATTGCACCTTTGCCCAGGTTGTGGGAATCCGCAACAAAAAGGCAAAGGGGAAGAAACTGGATAAAAGCGAACAGGAGTTTTACAAGCAGAACCGGCACCTGGTTGACTTCAAGCGGCAGTATACGGAACAGGACGAGGACGTTATCAGCAAATGGATATGAAAACCGCCCTCCGGAGAGGGCGGCTGATTGGTGGCTTATTTTTCTACCAATTCTGCATCAATGCTGACTGTTTTGGGGTCAAAAGTCAATTTATATGTTTTTGACTCGCAAACATTCAGCTTAAATTTTTGGCTTGAAACGCATCCGCGAGCAATCGAAATTGTGTGGAAGCCAAAATCGAGACGTAGAGAAACGGGCGCGTCCAAATTATACCCGGTTTTTTCTCCATCAATAATTAAAATTGATTTCCCCTCCATAACTGAACGAGGGCGTTCACATTCCACATAAAAGTTTGGCGAGTTTGAACTATTGGCATTTACCAAATTAGACATTTTCTCCACTAAGGATTCCGATCTCTTTTGGAATAATTCATCTGGGATTATACCAGAATCGTGCAAATCTTTTAGTTTTTGCAATTCGTCCAAAATTGACCCGCTTGTTTGAGTATCATCACTTTTGTTCTGGCTTGTTTGGTTTGAAATTGCAATTAACTTATCAAACAATTCTTTTTCCTTTTTCTTGTTTCCTGTGGGGGGAGTCGGCGTACATTCAATTACAGCGGTAGTCCCGTCTGCATATTCGACAAAAAAACTATAAAGAGAAAAGTTTGAGGTATGAAACAACAAAGTTTCTTCCGCTTGTCTAACGCCAAGGAGCTTTGCGGATTTAATTTTGCTTGGTTTTTTGCTAAAAAGGCTCATTATATCACTCCTTAACAATTGTTTCATTCAATATAACATATAAAATTGCACATTTCAAGCAATAGAAAGAGGGTGATTGCATGGCGGATGGTTCCGTTATTATCAAGGCGGATGTTGATGACAAACAAGCGCAGGCTGAATTAAACCGGCTTACTAAAAAAATAGATTCGCTCAATGAAAAAATCAGCGATAAAAAGCAAGAGCAGATGCCACTGGTTGAGCAATCAAAACAATTAGCGGCTGTTCTCGATGACGCAAAGGCGAAACTGGACTATATGAGAAGCGGCGATGCGTTTTTTACATCCAGCTCTATAAAGGAGCAGGAGCAGACAGTAGCATCATTGCAAAAAGAATGGGACGGTGTGCAAAAAAAGGTTGAGGCAATGGATACGTCCATCGCCAAAGATACCCGAAGCCTTGAACGAATGAGCACCCGGGCGGGAGAACTTTCTGCACAGCTCGCGGGAGCCAAAAGACACACTCAGGGGATGTCACCCGCAGCCCAAGAAGCGGCAAAGCAGATGGAAAAATTCACCAACCGCATCAAGGGCCTTGCTCGACGCGTTTTTGTTTTTACGCTCATCACAAAGGCACTTCGCGCATTGAAAGATTATATGTGGAGTGCCATTCAAACAAACGAAAAGGCCATGAAGGCGGTTTCAAAGTTAAAAGGTGCTTTGCTGGTTTTAGCACAGCCCATTTTGAATGTGCTTATCCCTGCGTTTACTGTTTTTGTAAATGTGCTGACACGTATAGTCAATACAATTTCCGACCTTGTTTCAAAAATATTTGGGACAACGGCAGAAGCATCTGCGGAAGCTGCTGAGAATCTATACGAAGAAAGCAGTGCAATGGATAAAACCGGGAAAGCTGCAAAGAAAACAAGTAAATCTTTAGCATCTTTTGACGAAATCAATAAGCTTTCCGGCAGCAATGACAAGACCAAAAATGGGCCGGATTTTACAACGGGAATAAACGATCAACTTAGCGCAATCATGGAACTATTTACCGGCGCGCTTTTGCTTGCCATCGGCGCAATTTTAACGTTTTCCGGCGCTAATATTCCGGTTGGCATTACCCTGATGGCTTTAGGCGCTGCGGCGATCTGGGGTGCTGTAAAGACAGACTGGGGGGCAATCGCAAAACTGCTGCAAGGCCCAATCGGGGTTGTTACTGCGATCCTGTCGGTTGCGTTGCTTGCCATCGGTGCAATTATTTTGTTCTCCGGAGCAAACATACCATTGGGCTTGGGGTTGATGGTTGCTGGAGCAATCGGTCTTGCGTCTGTTGTTGCAGCTAATTGGGATACTGTTAAAAAGATGCTGCAAGGCCCAATCGGAGCCGTTGTTGCTCTTTTGAGTTTTGCGCTACTCGTAATCGGTGCAGTGATTCTGTTTTCTGGCGCGAACATCCCGCTTGGCCTTGCGCTAATGGCTGTTGGTGCTGCTGGGATGGCAACGGTCATTGCGGCAAATTGGGATACAATTAAAGAAGCACTGCAAGGCCCTGTTGGAGCCGTTGTTGGCCTGCTTTCTGGCGCGTTGTTGGTTTTGGGTGCAATCTTGGCGTTTAGCGGTGCAAGTGTTCCGCTCGGTTTAGGGCTAATGGTTGCTGGCGCAATTGGGCTTGCGACTACGGTTGCGGCGAATTGGGATACAATTAAAACCTTGCTGCAAGGCGCTATTGGCGGCGTTGTTGCCGTGGTTAGCAGCGCACTATTGGTTATCGGCGCAGTCTTAGTATTCAGCGGAGTCGCACTTCCTCTCGGGATTGGATTACTTATTGCCGGAGCTGCCGGTCTTGCGGCAACGGTGATTGCAAACTGGGATACAATAACAAATCTGCTGGGTGGCCCCATCGGAGCAATCACGGCTATGATAAGCGGCGCTTTGCTTGTCTTGGGCGTAATCCTTGTGTTTACCGGAGTTGGTATCCCTCTTGGTTTGGGAATGATCGTAACCGGAGCGGCTGGACTTGGCTCTGTGGTGGCACTCAACTGGGACTATCTGAAAGAAAAATTAAGCGAAACGTGGGAAAGTATCAAATCTTGGTGGCAATCAAGCGTTGCAAAGTATTTCACCGTTGAATATTGGCAAGACCTTGGCAAAAACATTATTGATGGGTTGCTCAATGGTTTGAAGTCAGCGTTTGAAAGCGTGAAATCTTGGGCTTCTAATGCAATGGGGAGCATCAAAAATGCATTTACAGGCGGCGGTAACGTCCGCACACCTGCCATCAATTCCGCATCCGTTCCCCGTTTGGCGACCGGCGCAGTGATTCCCCCGAACCGTGAGTTTTTGGCGGTGCTGGGTGACCAGAAGCAGGGGAACAACATTGAAGCCCCTGAATCTGCTATCGAGGCAGCAGTGGCCCGTGGCATGGCTCAGTATGGCGGCGGCAATCAGACGGCCATTCTCAAGATTGGCGAACAAGAATTAGGCCGCATCATCTTCAAGCTGAACAAAGACCAGACGCAGCGCGTCGGCATTAAAGTGACCTAAAGGCGGTGTATATGAATTACATCAAAATTAACGGGACTTCGTTTGATGTGAATGTCGCGATCTCCAAGTACAACGAAAATTTCAGCGTTCTCGATGGGGAGAACGCTGGGAGATCGAAAGACACAGGCCGGATGATCCGCGATGTTCTGGGAACGTACATCGGGCATAAGGTGACTGTTTTCCGCAGAGGGAACGATTACAGAAGCTATGATGCATTCTGGAATTATCTCAAAGCCCATTCCATTGACGATTCCGTTTTGCTTGAAGCTGCGGACGGCAACACAACTATTTCCTATCGCGCATACTACACCAGCGCATCGCACGATATTGAAAAAGTTGAAAACGGGATCAATTATTGGGGAGAAATTGAAATCCATTTCATCCCAATCGCACCGCAAATCACGCGGTAAGGAGGGCTTATGGATTATGTAATGATCGGCCCTTATCAATTTGACCGGGATGCGTCTAAGGACGATATGCGGCTGGACTACTGCTCATCGTTTCAAGAAGTGGCATTGGATGAAAGCAGTCTTTCGTTCGATACGGTCAGCGTAGAGGTTTGCACTAAAACAATAGGCACACAGCTTTCTGCGCTTCCGAATAACGCTCCAATCGTTGTTTACCGAGGCGGCGAAATCAAAGCAAGATTTGTAAGCAGCGGCGTTTCCCGTATCGGGCCTGTCACTTATCAACTTACAGGGCGGTCCCCTATGGGCGCGCTTACCGGAATGGTGCACACCGGCGGCATTTACACGGGCCAAACCGTGGAAGAGGTTGTAAAAGAAATCTGCGGAAACATCCCTTCGCTGATAAAAAGTGTATATGCTGGAGTTAAACTTTATGGCTGGCTTCCTTATGCGGATGGCAAAGAACGCTCTGCACGAGACAACCTCGCACAAGTGCTTTTCGCCATTGGGGCCTATCTCCGCACAGACCTGAACGGTGTTTTGAGAATTGAACCATTGTGGGACGGTACAGCATCGCTGATTAATGTCGACCGTTCTTACACCGGAGGAACCGTGAAATACGATTCTCCCATCTCCGCCGTGACGGTGACGGAACACCAGTATGTGGCGGGGACGGAAACGAAGGAGTTGTTTTCCGGCACGGCGCAGAATGGCGATATCATCACATTCTATGAGCCAATGCACTCCCTCTCCGCAACCGGCTTTACCATTCTGGAAAGCGGTGCGAACTACGCAAAGATTTCCGCAGGAACTGGCGCACTGACCGGAAAGGCGTATATCCACAACACCCGCTTAATCACTCAGCCCGTGACGGCAGGCGCGGCGGAAAACGTGAAGTCCGTTACGGATGCCACACTGGTATCTCTGGTAAACTCCTACGCCGTGGCGAAGCGTCTTGCGGACTATTACCGATGCCGCGAAACTATCACCAATGACATTGTAAGCGGGCACGAGAAACCGGGCCATGTTGTGAGCGTATATCATCCGTATGACAAGAAGATGGTATCCGCCTGCATTCAATCCCTCGACACCACCATGAGCGCGACGCTTAAAAGCAGCATGGAGGCGCTGGTGGGCTTCACCCCGGCGCAGCCGGAATCTGCGGAGTATTTTGACGAGCGGGTTGTCCTCACTGGCTCCGGCGAGTGGCAAGTACCGGAGAATGTGACCGCAATCACGGCAGTTTTGATCGGCGGTGCACAGGGCGGGCACTGTGGACACGGTGGCAATCCGGCCACGCAAAAAACCGCGAGTATCACCGGATATATATTCGATATACCTCAATACATTACAGATAAATGGGCATTTGGCGGTAAAGGCGGCAAGGGCGGCGATCCCGGCTCCGGCGGTAAAATTTTGCAAGCAACGTTTGACGTGACCCCCGCACAGAAGTTTTCCTTTTCCTGCGGCGTTGGCGGATTTGGCGCTGCGTTTGACGCGAACAACTGGGCAAACACCCCAAGCACGCCGGGAGCTGATGGAACAAAAACCACCTTTGGCAGTCTCGACAGCGATTCTGGATCAGTATCCGAGATCGGCTACACGGACCCGGTGACCGGGGAGGTGTTTGCCGCGAAAGGCGAGCAGGGCATTGCCGGTGGTGACGGTGCTGGTATGAATCCGGACGCGGTAGATTCAAAAGAAGGAAAGATCCGACTTGCCCCGCTTCAAGCAACTTCGGTTGTGGACGAAGATGGCAACGTGTGGAAAGGCGGAAACACACGAATTGAAGAAGATGGCACGATTTCCTTGTCTGCCGGGGACGAGCAAAGTTTCACAGGAAGCTTAGAAGATGGATTTTGTGGCGGCGTGGTTTCGTACAACTGCGGAAGCGGCGCTGCTGCCGGGGCAAACGGCACACCCGGCAATTCCTCTGGCACGTTTAGCCTTGTAAGCGTACCCAGCAAAGGAATGCCTAAAACGTCAATTACTGTAACGGCCACAGGCAGCGCCTCCGTGCTCGGAGCCAACGCGACGCTGGTCCCAAAGAAACCAACTGTGTATGGCAAAGGCGGCAGGGGCGGCTACGGTGGTGGTGGCGACGGTGCTACGGGCCTGAGTGAAACCTATTACGGCGGCAGCAAGAGCGGCTCACTTAATAACACACCGGGCAGCGTCCGCGCCACTGGCAGCAACGGTGCGCAGGGTGGCCCCGGCGGCGATGGCTGTATCATTCTCTACTACCGCAAATTTGGACAAACGCGTGGCGGCCCATTGGTACAGAAGGGCGGCGGCTTATTTTTCGACCGCCTAAACAAACTTTTCATCGTGTGAGGTGATTCCAATGACGATTGAACAGAGAGTCGCAGTTTTGGAGGAGATATTCTCCAAGCTGCAAGATTACTACACATCCGCCTACTCCGGCGAGGAGATCGACGCGCGGTTGGCCTCCGCCGGTGTGCCTATCGGCATTACCAAGGAGTACAAGAGCGTGACCGAGATGAACCAAGACTTCGCCGGCACCGACGTCCAGCGCGGCCAGTTCGTCCTGATCCTGCCGGACAGCACGGCCTCCGCGGACTACGGCAAGGTGTACCTCAAGGGCACGGCCAACTGGGTGTACGCCTTCACGCTGACCACGCTCACGTCCATCAAAGGCCCCATCGGCCCTCCCGGCAAAAAGGGCGACAAGGGCGATCCCGGTTCCAGCTTCGCCATTCTGGGCTACTTTGATACGCTGGACGCCCTCAAAGCAGCCGTCCCTAATCCCAAGGCCGGTGACGTGTACGGCGTGGGCACTGTGCCTCCGTACAACATCTACATCTGGGATTCCGTCCACGGCAAGTGGGTGGCCAGCGGCAGCCTGCAAGGCCCGCAGGGCAAGCAGGGCATCCAAGGCCCCGAAGGAAAGCAGGGGCCGGAGGGGAAGCAAGGCCCGGAAGGCCCCGTGGGCGGTTCCAGCAACTTCGTCCGCTACGATGCGCCCCAGAACCTCACAGACGAGCAGAAGGCGCAGGCGCGGAAAAATATCAACTCCGCCCCCGGCGGGTTTGGGCTGGGGGTCGCAGGCGGGCAGCCCCTCTCAGCCACCGATGATCTTGACACCGTAACCAAAAACGGCGTGTATCAATGGAGCAGTTCTCTACCCAAAAACGCACCAACTGGATACTGTAAAATGCGCGTGTGGAATGGTGCTGATTGGATAAGTCAGGAAATTATGTCCGCCTACGCAAACGAAAAAGATTCCATTCGCCGCCGCGTGTTTAATAATAACGTCTGGGGGCCGTTTGAATGGGTTAACCCGCCCATGGCGCTGGGCGTAGAGTACCGCACCACAGAGCGGTATATGGGCAAGCCAGTGTATGCGCAGCTCATTGATTGTGGATATGGGCCTAATAATTCAAATGCTCATGTCACTAAAGCGATTGAGAACATAGATACCATCGTAAGATGGTCTGGCACGTCGAGTGACGGTTCCGCTTTCCCTTTTGCAAATCATATGTATTCTCCTGCTCATATTTTGAACGGCAATGTATACAAAAGCTCAAATGTATTACACATTGATTTGTATTCAAACGAAAATAAAAGCGGCGTAACACTGTATGTGAGTGTATTTTATACAAAAAAACCGGATCAATAAGGAGTAATCTGAATTGAACATGATGGCGATTCTGAACCTGCTGTCTATCCCAGCAATGCAGAGTTGATGGAGGAAAATAAACTGATGAAAAAACAGGTTGCGGAGATCCCGATTGATTATAGCGCCATGGAAAACACTTGCATCTGTTGCGGGGCAATCATCCCCGAAGGCCGTCAAGTGTGCCCAATTTGTGAGCGACAATGGCCCGAATTTTAACCTGCACGAAACCAAGTCGGACTTTTGACTTGCACGAAAGCAAGTCGGAACTACCCTAAAAACTGCAACTTTTTAAGGGGGTGTGGAATGGAAATTCTACAAATTGTATTAACTGCTGCCACCGGCTCCGGTGTGACTGCCATCATCCTCGCCATTTTACAGCGGAAATGGGCCAAGGATGACAAAAGCGATGCCATCGTGGAGGCTTTAAAGGTTCTCATGGTGGATCGCGTCCGGCATTTGGGGCAGTCGTACATCGCAGCTGGCTCCATCAGCCTGTCGGACAAAGAAGCCTTGGGAGAGATGCACCGTGCGTACAAGGCGCTGGGGGGCAACGGGCATCTCAACACGATCATGGCGGAGGTGGAGGACCTACCGCTGAGAAAGGAGTAACCATGGAAAATCTAAAAAAGCGGCTGGCAAATCTGCTGGCGGTGAAGTCGCTGGTGACCATCACGCTGACGGTGATCTTCGCGGTGCTGGCTCTGCGGGGTGACATTTCCGGGACGGAGTTTTTGACCATCTTTACAACGGTCATCGCATTCTACTTCGGCACCCAGCGGGTCAACGAGGACAAGAACAGTTGAAACCGGTTGAATACTCAACCGTAAATTTGAAAGGGGACATATTATGAACAAGATCTATGAGAACATCATCAACGAGGGAAAAAAGCAGGGCGCGCCCGTGGAGGCTATCAATGCCGAGCTGAAGGAGGCGGGGGCCAACTTCCACCTGAATCCTGACGGCGGCGTGGCCGGTTGGACGGAGGACGAAATGCGGGATGGCTTTATCCCCGCCGAGAAGGATCCGGAGGCGCTCCCTCAGACGCTGGATACCCGTCGCCGGGAGGATCTGGCGGGCACCGTCCAGATCCAGCGGATCGTCGGAGCCACCTATGAGGTGACTTATGACGAGGACGGCTACTTCATCAAGGCTTCCCGTGTGCGCCATGGTTGATACGTTTGATTGCGCAAAAGCGCAGATCTACCACAACACCGGCAAGCTGACCCCGGCGCAGATCAAGGCAAAGACCGGCTGCACCCACATCATCAACGGATACCTGTTCAACGGCAGATTTCAGCCGGTGGGCTGGACGGTGATCGACGGCAAGATCATCAGCCGGGACAAATACCAGGACTGGGGCGTGTCCATCGGCAGTGACGGCAAGCCGCAGATGCTGACGGACCGGGGCGGATCGTTTTTGTCCGGCGTGCCCATCCTTAAGGCCGGGTCCAAGCTCTACCGGGGCCTGACCGCCGACGTGGCCCGGCCTGCTGCCCGGACGGCGGTGGGCTGGATGCCCAACGGCAAGGTATGCCTGTGGTGCGACAAGACCAGCCTGACCCGGGAGCAGCTTCAAAACAAGCTGC
>ERZ772867.810-NODE-810-length-40484-cov-6.212100_pt1 | contig 40484 bp, 40 predicted proteins | sample MGYA00511341_ERZ772867 | MGnify/ENA primary metagenome ERZ772867 (study PRJEB29015, sample SAMEA2737707) | human gut metagenome | biome: human gut; feature: human-associated habitat; material: faeces | place: China | collected 2012 ... | reverse complement strand
TTGCGATACCGACAGCCTTTGTCAGTTGATCCACTGAGGTTTTCTTCATCCCCAGCGTGACAGCACAATGTCTCGTTTCCTTCAGCAACGCCTTGCGGAGCTGCTCAGTCTCGTAATCGGTAAAAGCCAAGGTCGCACCCTCTCTGAAATATGACCGTTTCGGTTCTTCTGGTCATATTATACCGCGCTTTTTTCTGCTTTGCAAGGGGTGTAGAGAAAAACATACGCATTTTAACAAAAAATTATTTTCCCTTAACACATTATTTCATGAAGGCGCTCCTCTTCCTTTGGCAAAGAACTGCACCCCCTTAAAATCAAAAATGCACCCCCCTCCAAACCGTAATTGCACCCCCTTAACGGGTTTCTATCAAAATTAGAGTCATTTGCCATGAGTCCACCGTAATTCTTTCAGAATTACGGTGGACTTTTTATACCCGAATATGATAAAAATGAATTGCAGACCAGCGAATCTCTGCGGGTACAGCAAAGGAGTTCCTGCACGAAAAGAGGAAAATGCCGTGAAAATCGGATCAGCTTCCTCTTATGCGCTGATAGAAAACGGTGATATAGTCTACAGCTACCGCAGGATCAGCAAAAACCGGAAGGACTACGAGAAATCCTGCGAAAACTACAGAGAAGGAACGGATACGTCCTCCTTTCTGTTTCACAGCGTAGCGATGACCGTTGCGCTGTGCGGCGATCTGTGGATCTATCCGGAATCCTTCCGGTGCAGCGGCCTGCTGATCTGGCCGGTCTATGTGAATTTTGATCTGGACGAAAGCGAATCCGGCGAATACGCAAAGCAGGCGGCAATGGCATGCAGGAAAGCGCTGTTGGTTAATCCGCTGTCCAAGGAGCCCATCAGCCGCGGGGGAGCCTTTTTCTTTGAGAACGGCAAAGTCAAACAGAGCCTCGGTCTTGATAAAGAAGGGGTATTGGTCGTAGAAGTATAACACAACCATTCCGGTTTACTGAATATAAGGAGGAGCATACGATGGACAAAGGCGAGCTGACAGAGATTTTTGATAAATACTGCAAAAAGCTGCGGATCGTTCCGGCGTGGGACGTGAAGCTGGAATTTGTGGAGAACCCGTCTTGGCGCAAGACCGGCGATTTCAAGGTGGACTGCGAGGATAAAAAGGCCGTTTTCCTGCTGAACGCGGTCAATCCAAAGCAGGAGAATCCGGAAGAAATCATCGTGCACGAGCTGATGCATCTCAAAATGTACCCGCTCGATCAGGTGACGGAATCTCTTATCACAAGCACCTTTGAAGAGGGTACTCCGGCGAGCAATTTTGCTTACCGCCAGTTTTTCAGCACGCTGGAGCAGACGGTGGAGGAGCTCACAAAGTGCTTCCTTCTGGAATTTGGCGACGATCGAGAGTTCTCCTTCGGCCGGTGCAAGGACACGAAGTCCTTCAACGAGCTGTACGACGGACTGAAAAATCTGGACTGACATATGCGCCATGTTCTTTGAGAATGCGGCGCTTTTTGTATACTCAAAACCCTTGATACCACTATGATTTTTTACTTACCTGTAACATATAAACGTACGGCTAACGCATCAAAAACACGTATCGTGCGTTTTTAGTCATAGAAAAAGCACCGTGCGGATGCATGGTGCTTACAATATGTTTTGAATTTTTACATCAAGCCCATAGTCCGAAATATTAAGATCGTGTGCTGTCAGTTCATTTCTGATCGTGTCCAGAACCTCATAATAAGCAAGGCATTTTCCATCATTGAAATTGTCTTTTTCTTTTGCATAGTCTGCGCTTGCATCTTGTGCATTGTTAATCACTCTTTCAATGATATATTTAAGTAATTCCTCATTCATTATAATCACCACGATTCTTTAATTCTGCAATGCGGTCATCTATTGACCGTTGGAAAAAACTGATTTCTTTTTGCCAATGTCGGACAAGCCCGGCTTAATGCTTCTCTGTATAGCTGTCCCAATCCGGAACATACAACGCCGGGGAAGAAATCTTTGCCGTATGCGCTTCTATTTGTTTCTGATAACTTGCAATTTCCTTTTTTAGCTGCCGCGAGTTTTGTTTTGCAATATTCTTTTCAATGAGCATCTGCAAATCCGAATTTATTATACAAATGCTCGTGGCGATTTCAAGTACGCTATGTCCGATTTTTAAAAAATGCTTATCAACAATATCAAGAGCCTTGTTTGAATAAGTCAGATCACGACCATAACCTGTATTTGAGTCGGGCCTAACTCCATGCGGCGCTCTTTTAAAATATGGGCAATGCGGTCTGCCATAACGACGTTCCCTTCATCAGCTGAGCATATTACCGCAAGTCTTGCTAGACATCAAGCGAATTCTCAGCTAGAAACAACAGCAATAAAACATCGAGGAATTGAAGTACGATCGATTTTGTGTTATGATTTTTTAATCAGATAGATTATACACTGCAACCGCGACGAGAAAACACGGGGAGGCAACGGATATGGGCAGCACCTATCGTGTCGTAAAACTGCTAAAAAATCATCTGTACCCGACCTATCAACTGCACGCGTTCATGGCAAATGAAAAAACGACACCGCAGGATGGGCTTAGGCTTGCTGCCCTCATAACGATGCAGTGGCTGAAGATCCGTCTGGGGGACGATGTGCCAGAAGAATGGAAAGCGCTCCCGTCTCCGGAAGAGTATCTGTCCGCGACCGATGACGATCTCCCCTCCCTGTACATTAACCAGGGACATGTAGTCAATATCGTGTCACTGCCGGATAAGGGCATGTGGACTTTGCAAATCACTGAGCCTGACCTTGGCTCTGATCCGGGCAATCCGGAGCAAACGCGGCAGGCCATTCCCGGCCGGATCATTGAGACAAATATCGCTTTCCTGATCGTCGGCAAACAGCTCGAATGCGGCTTCAAGACCATCATCTCTGATCCCGTCGGGGCCGAGCCGGAAGCGGAGGTTTATCGCATCGCTGTTGTCCGGCAGCTGATGCGCAATCCTGCATTCGGCCTCAAGCAGGTCACGGACATTCCCATGACAGCGATCCGGCTGACAAACGCTTCCCAAGTCAAGACGATGCTCTATGTGACGCATCATGCGGACAATGCGCTGCCAACTGTTATCTTCACGCAGCCCCTGGAAGAGCAGAAAACCATGCCGGGTATCACTGACCCGAGCAAGATACGCCTGAACAACAGCTTCCCGCCCCCGACTTTGAAGTTTGATCTGCCGGGGATGAGTCTGCCAAAACCGGCAGCTGCCGCGGGAAAGGTTGAGACTGTCGCCATTGATCCCCCATATGATCTGGAGAAGTTCTGTTATTACACCTTCTCTCATTGCAGAACTTATATTCTGGAAGATGGCGCGAGAAAGAGCTTCTCCTCCCAAAGCGGGATCCGTTTTGTCCCCGGGGATGTTGTCGTGCTGTATCCAACCGCGTATGGCGGCGGACAGGAAGTTATTCCTTTCAAGAAGAATGCAGAAAAGCGTGAAGAAGCCATAGAGATCATTGAGATGGGGGTTAAATCCTATCTGAAAGCCCGGCCGATAGACTTCGGCAAGATTGAATTCCTGTCTGGCGCTCGTGAGCATCTGCTTCGGATGTCAGATGAGTTGATGGATAGTGCCGAGGCAGCAGACGCCCATTTTAAGCAGAAGCTGGAACAGCTGAACTCTTTTTGGAAGAATGAAATGGCACAAAAGGACCGCGATTTAGAGGCGGTCACCGCACAGCTGCAACGGCAGAAAGAATATGCTGCCCGCTTGGAAGATGAAAAGTCACAGATTCGTGAGGAATGCGCCGCTGTACAAGATAAGATGCAGGCAGAGATCGACACCCGCGAAGCGACCATCGAGTTCCTGCAGCGCCGGTATGATCAGCCAAAAGACTATGACGGTATTGCGGCCTGGGTTGAGGAGCATTTCAGCGACCGGCTATTCCTGCACCCGAAAGCCATTTCCCGGATGTTGACAAAATCCAATCAGTGCGCTGACATTGCCCTCGTTTGTGATGCATTAGATTACCTGGCCACGGACTATTGGGAGCAGCGATATTTACAGCTTCCGAAGGAGATCGCACTTACGCGCTGCGGCGAGAAGTACGGCAGGCCGTTCGATGTAAAACCGACAGGCCAGATGACGATTGAGTTTACGCCGTCTGAGTACCGCATTAAGTATTACAAGAACGCGCAGGGCAAGGATGCCGACAGCGACCTTGATTATCATCTGCGCGTAGGAAATGACCCGGAGAATCTTCTGCGGATTTATTTTCTGCATGACGATGCCCGGCGGCGGATTGTTATCGGATCCCTTCCTGATCATCTGAAAACAGTAACGGTTCAATAGTCGTCGGATAGAAGAAAAATGTTTGAATCGTTGACACGTTTTATTCCTGCGATGGATCGGAAAGAATCTGTCTTCTCCGGGCATCCGAACCTGTTTGATGAGCTATACAGATTTTCGGACGAACGCAAAGAGTATCGCCTGCATGAGTATGGCAGAGTTTTAGAAGAATATGGGCTCAAATGGGACGAGAGGGATTTGCGTGCCGCCGATGTATCCGAAATGGATGCACAAGGAGTCGTTGCTGTTCTCTTTGGCGCGTGTAGGGCAGATCACTTCTGTGAAGGTGCCTTCGATGATTTCGCCAAAGACGGCTATGTCAGCAAGTGGCTCAAAAGGTTAAAGGAATTGGATGAGGAGGACGCTATGGGAATGTCGTTTGCAACACTGAGTCTGTACGGTGCGGAGCGCTCCGCTCTCGAAGCGGCGCTTGCACCGGGCGATCTGCTCCGCGACCAGAATCTGCCGTGGCTGACCCTTGTGCCGGCGCAGGAGGAAGAGGGCGATCTCCTGCTGCGGCTGGAAAAGGCCGCCCGCCGTCTGACGAAGGGCTCCGACGCGGTTGCACTGCTCTTTTTTTATTACGACGATGACGCTTTTGTCTGCCGACTGTATCGAAACGGTCGGCGGGTCGCCTCCTGTCACAGCGACGAATCCTGGGCAAAGCTGGGAAAACAGCTCGACGAGCTGTTCGGCGACACATCCGCCTCCAAAGCGTTCCGCTATGCTTCGCGCTGCAGCTCTCTGGAAGAGAAGCTCGCGCTGCTGGAGGAGACCGTCGGCGCGGCGCTGTACGATGTGCCGGAAGAGGACGCGCCGCGCGTCGTTCCGCGCTGCGATGCCACGCTGCGCGCGGTAAAGGCGCGGGAGTCGATGCTGCGGAAGCGGCCCAAGCAGTTCGTTCTCACGGAGCTCGCGGAAGAAAGCTGGCCGGAGGAAATGAAGATCATGCAGACAGTCTTCCGGCTGCTGCGGCCGCAATGGAGGCACTGTGAGCTCAGCACGCTGCTGTATCACCCCGACCCGCGGCCATACATGGTGCCGGGCGACATGGAGCTCTTTGCCTATCCCTACATAGATTTTCACCCGCCCTATAACGTAGATCAGGCATGCGAGCCGTTTCCGGAATTTCTTTTTTTGTACAACGCAAAAACCGGAGCGCACCAGACACTGGGGCCGTTTGCCAATCATGTCCGGCGCATTATCCGGCGAACAAAAAGCGGCGATCCCGTGATGCTTTCCGACGGTCTGCCGAAAGTGTATCGGGTGAGAAGCCGTGAGCTTGGGCTTCCCGTTCTGCCCGCAGTCACTTGTTTGGGGGAAGACGGCACGGTGCGGTGGAGCTTCAGCACGGAGGTCAGTATCGGTTCCTTCCATGCCGCCCCTGACGGGGTCATCACGATTTTCGGAAAGGCCGACGACGGCAGTGCGGCGATAATACAGATCGACGGCGAGACCGGAGAGCTGCTTCGCACAAGGCATTTTCCTCCCGAGGAGGGTATGCGCGAAATGATCTATGCCGAGCCCATCGGCGCTCTGGTCTGCCGCAGCGACGCCTCCGGAGAGCTTGTCGTTCTGGACGAATCGCTCGAAGAAGTGCGGCGCATGCCGGACAGCGGCTTTTCCTGTGTTTCCGAATTTCACGGGAATTGCCTTTGGAATCTCTACTATAGTCCCCCGTCGATACGTTTTCTCGATCTTTCCAACGGTTCCGTGCACAGCACGCCGCTGGAGATCCCGGTTTTTCCGACCAACGTTCTGCCGGACGGGCGCATACTCGGCGTGAACGGAAAGCAGGACCGGCTCACCGTGTTCGGCCAAAACGGCATCATGGTCTCCCGCTGCTCCGTTCCCGGAAGGCTCTGCTTTTCTTTCATTGCCGGCGGAGAGGTCTTTCTGGTGGAAATGCGCGGGCTGGATAAATACGGGTGGTGCTGCGATGAGCTGTTTGACGAGGCCTCGGCTCATGTGTGGCGGCTCGACCCCGCGCCGAAAAAATAAACATATTCCCCGCGCACGTCGGGCGAACCGCCGTACGCGGGGATAAACCGTTTTCGGGCATTGCTTGACAGTCTGCCGGTCGGCAAGTATACTCCGGGGCGATATTTTTTATGAAAGGACGGACGGAAATGAAAAAGAAATCCGTTCTCTTTTGTCTGCTGGCAGTGCTCACCGCCGGGCTTTCCGTATTCCTCCTTGTGCGCGGCAGCCAGGGCTCCGGCGCCTTTCGCGGCTCGTTCGTGAAGAATTCCGATTCCTATTTGCTAAATGCGAAGCGCATGACCGGCACAGACACCCATACACTTGCGCTGCAAAAGGGTGATGTGCTGCAGATCCATTTTGCCGTGGAAAAAGGCTCGCTCAAGCTGACGATCACCGCGCCGGACAGCACGGAGCTGTACGCGGGCAACGGCACGGAGGCGGAAGATTTCACGGTGAACATCCCGGCGGACGGCGTCTACACCATCTCTGTCGATAGCCGGCAGGCAGCGGGAACGCTGCATATCCAGAGAACCGCAGAGTAAATCTTTTCAGCCGAGCTCTGTTATGGTAATCGCGCTTCCATGACGGGGAAAGACTGTTTTTCGCGGAAAACCGTATTTGCAAACGGCGGGTCGTGCTTTATAATGGCAGACGGAAAGTGAGGTCATCTCCATGCTGCTCGGTTCTCTTGTCAATGGCGCCGCCATTCTCGCCGGTTCTGCCGTAGGCCTGTTTCTCCGCTTTATTCTCCGCCGTTCCTCCCGCCGAAGCAAGAGTGAAAACGGGATCGGAGATCGTTTGCAGAAGATCGTCATGCAGGGGCTCGCGCTGTGCACAATGTATATCGGCATCAGCGGCTCGCTCAAGGGGCAGAATACGCTCCTTGCGATCCTATCGCTCGTGATCGGCGCCGTGATCGGAGAAATTCTCGATCTGGACGGGGCAATGAATCGCGCCGGGAGTTGGGTGCAGAAAAAAGTGACGCACCCCGGCGAGGAGGGCGCGGCCTCGACCGTGGCAGAGGGTTTCGTTACCGCATCGCTTCTCTTCGGCGTCGGCGCGATGTCGATCGTCGGCTCGCTCAACAGCGGGCTGCTGGGCGACCACACCATGCTCTTTGCCAAATCGCTTCTCGACGGCGTTTCCTCCGTTGTATTCAGCGTGTCCTTCGGCATCGGCGTGCCTCTCTCGGCCATTGCCGTGTTTGTGTATGAGGCGCTCATCACACTCGCTGCCAGCGTCCTCGCTCCCCTGCTCAGCGACGTCGTGATCGCCGAAATGACCCGCGTCGGCTCACTGATGATCATCGGTCTCGCGCTCAACATGCTGGGGCTTACGAAGATCAAGGTAACGAACTTCATCCCCGCCGTTTTTCTTCCGATCCTGCTTTGCCGGTTTATGTGACGGACGCTCTTATATAAACTTTGAACCTGGCTCCCTCGTCAGAGGGGGCTTTTTTATAGAATGGAAACCCCGCCCCGATATGCATCGGGGCGGGGCGTTGGTTTTATTCCATGGTGAACGGGATATCAAGCGTTTCGCATATGTGCCGGACGGTGTCCTTTTTCCGCACATCGGGGATCATCACCCGCAGCTCCGGTATCTGCCCGCGCAGTTCCCGCAGCAGATACTTGGCGAGACCAAGCCTTTGAAACTGTCCCAGCACATACAGGTTTTCAACGACGCTGTTTCTTTCCGTGGCAAAGCCGCAGAGCTTTCCGAAGCGGAGCGTGTATATTTCGGCGCCGCTTTCCAGCGCGTTTCGGATACGTTCCCGTATCGCTGTTTCCTCTTTTCTGCGCCGATCCTCGTTCTCTTCCCGCGATAGACTGTAGTCGAATGCAGTGTACCCGTTGGCGGTAAACGCGATATCGAACAAGGTCTCCGTCTCCGGTTTTTCCCTGCGGAGTTCCGCTTCTCTTCCCATAGACGCCAGAAACAGGCTGTCTGCATCCCACGAAGCATTGCTGAACCGCAGAAAGATGCTCGGAGGGAAATTGGGATCCTTTTTCTGCTTCTCGGATATCTCCGGCGGTGTTCCGTGGCCGATGACCTGCGCTTTCCGTTTCCGGAAATAGCTCATCTTGCTCTCACAGAGGAAAACAGGCGATATGCGATTGAGAGAAATGATCTTCGCGCTTTTCAGCGAAGCGGTATCGATCCCGGAAGGCACATCGTCATACACGCCGTCGCACAGCCGGAATGCCGCCCAGTTGTCCGAGATATCCGGAACTACCGCGCTCCGAAAGCCGGTTTGGGTGAACGCCTTTTGCAGAATGATGTATTTTCCGTCAAACGCCGGAAATTGCTCCTGTGTGATGTCGGAAACAAGAGCCGCCCGGGAGCAGAAAGGTTTATCCTTCGTCATCAGCCGGACGGCGATATAATCGCCGTCGGAGAAAACGCGTTCCGTTTGAAACTTCAGCCGGATCGGCTTCCGCTCCGGCAGCGGGGACAGGAGCTGCGCGCGGAGCTTTTCCAGCGCCTTCCGCCGTTTGGCGAGCACGCTTTTGCCGCTCTTCTCCCATTCGTCCAGCCCAAAGCCGGAATCGATCATGGAAACAGCGGCGGTTTTGACCGCCTCGGTGAGTATCCCCTTTTTCCACATGAAGTCCGCCAGCGAATAGATATAATTGCACCACTCTATCGTGTCGGACTCATCGCCGACGGAAGTACGCACATACTCGTCGAGCCGGCGGATAGCCTCCTCGGGGTCGTACCGGTAAAAGGCGCACTGGTACTCGAATTTCAGGTCCTCCGCCGTGTCGTTTCCCCAGACGCCTGCGCTCCAGGAACCCATGCGTTCACTCCCCTTTCAGCGTGATCCAGTAACGCTCCAGATTTTCATTCTCGTTCGGCTCGTGCTCGGTGCTCTCGTATACGCCGCCCGCGCGCAGGATCGTCCGGCGGCTCGCCTCGTTCATATCGAGGCAGGTGATGAGCACTTTTCGGAGTCCCATCGAGCGGCAGTAATCCAGTCCCTGCGCGAGCATCCATGAGGCGTACCCTTTCCGCCGCTCGTCCGGGCGCACCGAATAGCCGATGTGCCCGCCGTAGTGCAGCAGATAGTCGTTGAGCGCGAGACGCACCTGCAGCATGCCGACGATGCGCCCGTCGCTCACGCGCTCGCAGACAAACTGCGTGCTCTGCACCTTCCCCTCCGGGACGGTGGCGGGGTCGGCGTACTGCGCGTTGATGGCCAGCCACTCCATCGGATCGGGCGTGCGGCGCATGGGCCCGGTGCCGTCCATGGAGCTTCCGGCGTCAAGAAACGCCTGCCGGTAGGAAATATATTCCGCGGCGTCCTCCGCCGTCGGGAGACGGAATTTCAGCTTTTCGTTCATGGCTCTTCCCTCTTTTCCTCTTTTGCAAATATCGTCCGCGCGGCGAACGCCTTTACCAGCGCTTCGTACCGCGGCATGTCCACAAGGCAGCTCAGCCCATGGCCCGCGCCGGGAAACGTGTGAAATTCGATCTTCTCCGGATTTGCCGCGGCAATGGCGCGGGACATATCGCACGGCACGAACCGGTCGTCCTCGCCGTGAATGAGCAGGATCGGCACCTTTGCGCTCTTCACGGCGGAGAGCGCGTCCGCCTGTGTGAGATCGGTACGGCCGAAGAGCTTCGCGCTCAGGCGCACAAAGGGATACAGCAGTTCCATGGGAACGACCGAATCGCGCCCGACAGAGCAGATGATATCCTTCGCGCTCGTATACGGGCAGTCGGCGATCACACCGCGGACGTTTTCCGGCAGGCCGAGCGCCGACGCCATGAGCACCGTCGCCGCGCCCATGGAAATGCCGCCGAGCAAAATGGGGATACCGCCGAACCGATCGGCTGCCCAGCGCGTCCAGAGAAGGACATCATATTTCTCCATCGCGCCGAAGGTGATCGTGTGCCCGGCGCTGCCGCACTGTCCGCGTTCTTCAATGAGAAGCAGCGCGCAGCCCATAGAGCGGTAGATCTCCGCCCCGACGCTGAAATCGCGCGAGGGCGTGCCGCGGTAGCCGTGGCACGCGATCACGAGCGGCGCGCCCGGCTTTGCCGGATAATACCGCCCCGTGAGCCGCAGCCCGTCGGCCGAGGTGATGTACACGCGCTCGCACGGCAGCGCGTTGAGCGCGTCGATGGCGCGGAATATCTCTTCCCGGTAGACCTGCATCTGCGGGTTCGTCGATATGTGATGGTCGTCGTTCTGCGCCCCGCGCGGCGAATAAAATACATAGCGGTACAGCCCATACAATCCGCCGAGCGCGGCAAGCGCCGAAGCGGACGCGGCGCAGAGCGCCTTTTTCCGTTGGATCACAATCAGCCCTTCTTTCCTGCGCATTATACCACAAATCGTCCGCAGTACAATTAACATTTTCGCCCGCGCTGTTATTGACGTCTTCGCGTTATTGCGTTATAATTGTTGCGCAATATTCGTTGCGTAACAATTATAACGCAAAGAAAGAATGACCGACCATGCCGCCGAAAGCCAAATTTACCCGTCAGGAGATCGTGGAGGCCGCCGTGGATATTGCCCGCCGCGCCCCGCTCGAAGCCGTTACCGCGCAGGAGCTTGCGAGCGTTCTCGGCACCTCCACGCGCCCTGTGTTCACCTATTTCCGCACGCTGGAGGAAGTCCGTGCCGCCGTAGTGGAGGAAGCCGGGAAAATCTACGGGCAATACGTGGAGCGCGGCCTTTCGATGAACCCGCCGTTCAAGGGCTACGGCATGGAGACCATCCGCTTTGCGCGCGAGGAGCCGAACCTCTTCCGGCTGCTCTTTCTGCGCCGGAGAGACACCGCCGAGTTCCCGCCGACGGAAAACCACAGCGCCGATATCCGCCGCGCCATCCGGGAGACCTTCTCGCTCACCGACGCGCAGGCCGACGAGCTGCATCGGCATCTCTGGATCTATGTTCACGGGCTCTGCACGCTGATCGTCACGGGCGTGAACGACGTACCGGACACGGAGGCGGCCCGTCTGCTCGGCGAGGTGTGCCGGGCGCTGCTCATTGCGCAGCGCGTGCCGCGCGACGCGCGGACCGCCATCGTTCCGGGCAAGAAGGTTGACGCCGGGGCGCTCGGCGAGTATATCGCCGCGCCGGATAAGAAATAAAAAAGAAACGAGAACAGGAGAACTGTCATGCTGAAAATCGAACACCTTACCAAGGCCTTCGGCGATAAGCTCGCCGTGGACGATCTTTCTCTGCACATCGCCCCGGGCGAAATATATGGCTTTATCGGTCACAACGGCGCGGGCAAAACCACGACGCTGCGCTCCGTTGCGGGCATCCAGCAGTTCGACAAGGGTGAAATTTTCATTGCCGGACATTCCGTGCGCACCGAGCCGCTTGCGTGTAAGCGCGCTCTCGCCTACATTCCCGACAATCCCGATCTTTACGACTTTATGAGCGGCATCAAGTACCTCAATTTTATCGCCGACATTTTCGGCGTCGGCGCCGACGAGCGCGCCGAGCGTATCCGTCGCCGGGCCGCAGAGTTTGCGCTGACGGACGATCTGGCGCAGCCCATCGCCGCCTATTCCCACGGCATGAAGCAGAAGCTTGCGATCATCTCCGCGTGGCTGCACGAGCCGAAGCTCATTCTCATGGACGAACCGTTCGTCGGTCTCGACCCGAAGGCCGCGCACATTCTCAAGGGCATGATGCGCGAGCACTGCGACGCAGGCGGCGCGATCTTCTTCTCCACGCATGTGCTCGAAGTTGCGGAAAAGCTCTGCGACAAGGTCGCCATCATCCGCCGCGGCAAGCTCGTCCGCTCCGGTACGATGGATGAGGTACGCGGCGACGATTCGCTCGAAGAGGTGTTCCTTGAGCTGGAGGAGGACGCGAAATGACAAAGATCCTCCTCCGCAAGCAGCTCGCCGAGATCTTCCGCACATATTTGTACGATGCGAAGAAGAACAAGGCGCGCTCCAAAGGCACGGTCATCGCCTACTTTGTCCTGTTCGCGCTCCTTATGGTCGGGCTGCTCGGCGGCATGTTCACCTTTTTGGCGTTCACGCTGCGCAGCACGATCGTGAGCGGCTACGGCTGGTTTTACTATCTCATCTTCGCGCTCGCGGCCGTATGCATCGGCGCGTTCGGCAGCGTGTTCAACACGTTCTCCGGGCTGTATTTGAGCCGCGATAACGATCTGCTGCTCTCCATGCCCATCCCGGTGCATTCGATCATGGCGTCCCGGCTGCTCACCGTGTTTCTCATGGGGCTTATGTATTCCGGCGTCGTTTCGATCCCGGCGGCGATCGTATATCTCGCTACGGCGGGATTCTCGGTAAACGGTTTTCTCGGCGCGGTGCTGTTTGTGGCCCTCATTGCCGTATTCGTGCTCGTGCTCTCGTGTCTGCTCGGCTACGGCGTGGCCCGTCTCTCGCTCAAGCTCAGAAACAAGAGCTTTATGACGGTCATTTTCGCGCTTTTCTTCATTGCGATCTACTATTTTGCCTACTTCAAGGCGGGCAGCTTTATCGGCGAGATCGTGGCGAATATAGCGCTCTACGGCGAGGATCTGCACGCCGCAGCGCCTCTTGTTTTCGGCATTGGCCGGGCGTTTGAGGGCGATCTTCTCTCCCTCCTTCTCGTAACGCTCGCCGTAGCCGCGCTCTTTGCGCTCACATGGTACATTCTCTCGCGCAGCTTTCTCAAGATCGCTACTGCGACCGGCAAGGTCGACCGGAAGGTCTACCGCGAGACGCGCGCGAAGAGGAAGAGCGCCTTTTCCGCCATGCTCGGAAAAGAGTTCGGTCGCTTCACCGGCAGCGCGAATTATATGCTGAACTGCGGCCTGGGTACGCTTCTGCTGCTCATCTCGGGCATTTTGCTGCTTTTCCGCGGCGGCGTTATCGCCGGAACGCTCGAGAGCATGTTCGAAACGAACGGCGCCATGCCGGTGCTGCTCACGGCGGCGGTGTGTCTTGTCTGCTCGATGAACGATATGGCCGTGCCGAGCGTGTCGCTCGAAGGCAAGACGCTCTGGATCTCCCGGTCGCTGCCCGTCGACGCATGGACGGTGCTGCGCGCCAAATGCGGCGTGCAGCTTCTCCTCACCGCGCCGGGCGCAGTCTTTGCCGCCGTGTGCTCGGCGATCGCTCTTCGCGCCGGATTTGCCGCCGGACTTCTCATGGCGCTCTGCTGCGCGGCGTTCGTGTTTTTCTCGACGTATTTCGCGCTGTACATCGGTCTGCACAACGTGAATCTTGTCTGGACGAATGAGATCAACGTCATCAAGCAGGGTTCGCAGATCATCCTTGCCCTGCTCGCCGGGTGGGCCGCGCCGGTGATCCTTGTCTTGCCGTATATGCTCGTGCTGCGCGGCAAATTTTCCGGCGAGGCATATATTGCACTGCTCACGCTTGTGCTCGCGCTCGCTGCGGCGTTTTTCCGCCGCTGGCTGCGCACAAAAGGCGCAGAGCGGTTTGAAAATCTCTGATACATACGAAACGCCCGCTGACGCATGCGTCAGCGGGCGTTTAGACTGTCAAAGAAGCCTCGCAGAGTTTGCGCCCGCAGGCGCAAATAAAGTTTTAACCATTTTCTCCGGCGGCGTGTACGTCGGAGAAAATACCTCTCGGCTCGCAAACGTGCGAGTTGTGCGCCAACGGCGCACAGCGAGTGCGCTGCGGCGAGCCGCTATCCCCTCAAACGAGAGCCCAGCGAAGCGGGTCTCGTTTGATATGCTCAGAGCTTTACCGGGCAGCGGTAGCGCGGCTTGCCAAGGCTCTTTTTGCCGTATTCGATCGCCTCGGCCGGGCAGCGGGTAATGCATGCCATGCAGTGCGTGCAGTTATCCTCCCAAACCGGATGGCCGTCGTGCAGCGTGATGGCGCATGTCGGACAGAGCTTCACGCACAGGCCGCAGCCGGTGCATTTTTCATTCACGGTGAACTGCTTGGCGTGGACGAGGAGCGGATAGAACGCTTTGTTCACGACGCCGCTTTTGAGCTTGTCGGCAGCGCTCACCTTCGGCTGCGGGAACGGCTTTCTCTCGCGGATGAGCTCCGCCAGCCGGTCAAGCATGGGATCCGCCGCGGCAACGATCCCGCGCGCCTTGGCCTCATCCGGCACGTCAAACATCACAATATAGTTTTCCGGCATGATGACACGGGCGCAGCCGCGGAACGTGAGATACTTCTCCGCGCAGAGCTCGGCGGCGTATTTTCCCGCTTCGCCGATCTCTCCGCCGCAGGTCATAACAAAATAGATCTCCTTGCTGCCGCGGAGCAGCGTGCGGCGCAGATGGTCGCGCACGATGTGCGGCAGCTGCCAGGCATACGTCGGCGTGCAGACGATCCACGGCGTTTCGGATTCGAGCGGCGACGTATCGTTGTGCCGGATGCGCTCCATGAGCGGCATTGTCTCCTCGCCGAGCGCGGCGGCGAGCTTCTTTGCGGCGTATTCGCTGTTTCCCGTACCGGTAAAATAAAGGATCATGGCGTTACTCCCCTTTCTCCGGCGAAGGCCGGAGGAATATTAAGTACAGTATATCACGCGATTTTCCGCGCAGCAAGGTTATTCTGAAAGATCGATCGCCGCGTCCGGAAGATCGATCCCCGCGGCCTTCGCCGCGAGCGTATAGAGCACCGGCTCAAACCGCACGCCGTACCAATGCTCCGGCTCGGTGCGCCGGATGCACGCGAGGACGAACTCCGCCGCGGCCTCCGCCGCCGGGAAAGGCTCGTACCCGCGGCACAAAAGTCCCGTGAATGCCGAGGCGAAGAGATCGCCCGTGCCGTGGCAAGTCCGCGCAAGGCGCGCATGCCGGTAGTAGCCGCGAAACCCCCGGCTGCTCACCACGACGCCGGTCGTCTCCGGCTCGTAGCTCACGCCGGTGAGCACGACCGTGCCGACGCCCTTTTCATGCAGCGCGGCGGTGAGCTCTTCAATATACGCCTCGTCATACTCTTTGCGGTACTCCATGCCGGTAAGCAGCGCCGCCTCCGTGATATTTGGGAGCAGAATGTCCGCAGAGAACGCCAGCGTCTTCATTTTCTCCACGAACGCGGCATCAAACCCCGCATAGAGCTTCCCGTTATCGGCCATAGCGGGATCAACGATGCGCGCGCCGCCCGGCACGAGCAGCGTGTCCATGATGTGCCGGACATGGGCGATCTGCTCGCCGCTGCCGAGATAGCCGGTGTACACCGCGTCGAAGCGGAACCCCTCTTTCTGCCAATGCTGCGCAATGGCGGGCATGTCCGCCGTCAGGTCGCGGAACGTATAGCCCGCGAAGCCTACGCCGGTGTGCGTGGAGAGCACTGCCGAGGGCAGCACCGCCGCTTCCACGCCGCACGCCGACAAAACCGGCAGCGCCACCGTGAGAGAGCACTGGCCCACACAGGAGATGTCCTGCACCGTTAAGACCCGTTTGTTCATACCGTTTCCTTTCGTTTTTTGAAAAGCCAAAAGGCTCCCCGCTTATGCGGGGAGCTTTGGCTATGCGATTTTTTACTTTGCCACGGGGACGGCGCCGGCCTGACGGATGAGGTCGTTCGCCGCGGTGCCGGTGGCGTAATCAAAGAACGCCTGTGCCGCCGGGGAGAGCGTCTCGCCCTCGCGGGTCACCAGAACGAAGGGACGCTGCACGGCGTAGGTGCCGTCCAGAACGGTCTCCTCGGAGCAGTCAACGCCGTTCACCTTCAGCGCCTTGATGCCGTCCTGTCCTTCGACCGCGGAGAGAGAGGCATAGCCGATGGCGTTGGGGTTCGCCGCCACAGCGGAGATCACAGCGCCGGTGGAGGTCAGCTCCTGCGCGAGGACGCACGCATCGCTCGTGCCGATGACGGACTCAAAGCCGTCGCGCGTGCCGCTGCCGGACTCACGGCCGACGCAGGAGATCGCAAGGTCTTCGCCGCCGAGCTCGTTCCAGTTCTTGATCTCGCCCTTGAAGATGGCGGCGATCTGTTCAATGGTCAGATCGTCCACGGGGCAGTCCTTGTTGACGATGATCGCGATGCCGTCGAGCGCGACGACCGTGCCGGTGAGGCCGGTCTCGCTCGTCTTGAGCGCGCGGGAGGCAAGGCCGATATCGCAGCTGCCGGTGCGGGCAGACTCAATGCCCGTGCCGGAGCCGGTGGGGTCATAGGTAACGCTGACGCCGGGGTTGTCGTTCATGAACTGCTCGGCGAGGATGTTGACGACCTTCTCCATGGAGGTGGAGCCGTTCGTGGAAACGCTGCCGGAAAGAGCGGCGGGCGCTTCGGAAGCGGGAGCCTCGGTCGCCGGAGCGTCCGTAGCAGGGGCGTCCGTAGCAGGGGCGGCGGTGGGATCGGCAGCCGGGGCAGCAGCGCCGCAGCCCGCGAGCAGCGCGAGCGTCAGTACGGCGGCCATAGCCAGCGTGAAAATCTTCTTTGCTTTCATAATAGATTCTCCTTTTTTCAAATCATTAACCCTTCGGTACGACGTAAGCATACCGCCGCACGGTAAAATCCGTTACCGCAGTTTCGTAAAATGATTGTAAAAAGGAGAACGCGCTTCAAGAGCGGTTTCAGCACAGAGACTGTCGTCTTTTGCTGGCAGCAGTCTCTTTTATTTAAGTGTTCTTGCAGCTGCGGATGTGGAGATAGACGGTATTCTTGCTGATGCCCAGCGCCTCGGCACATTCTACAACGCTGTTTTTCAGTTTGAAAAACCCCTTACTGTAGAGCCGCGCGATGATCTCCTTGTTCTTGTCGTGCACGGCGATATCGGCGTCTGCCATTACGACGCGCTTTGTCTCCGCGATCGTATCGCCGACGAGCTGTGACGGGCTGTCGGCAAAGTTCTCTTCCCGGCCGACGCTTGCGCCATCATCCGTCTTCATCAGCGTGTTTATAACGGAGGCAAGCGGCGTATTCAGATAAAAGTTGATGCACAGCAGCCCGACGATCTTCGCGTTCTCGCTGCGGATGGCGATCGTCGTGGAATGCATGGGCTCGCCCTTTTTGTTTTTTGAATAATAGGCGATATAGTCCTTGCCGTTGTTGTGGCGGATATCCTCCAGCATATGCAGCGCAAGATCGGTGATCGGTGCGCCTTCCTTGCGGCCGGTATAGTAACCGTTTATAATCTTTATGACGGAGTTGTCGTAGTTTTCCAGACTGTGCAAAACGATCTCGTACCCGTCCCCCAGATAGTTGGCAAGGCCCTCGCACAGCGTCTTATAAGATTCCAGCACCATGCGGTCCATACGCGTGAAGGACATGGTTTTTTTTCTGTTTTTCTGTTCCATAGTCACACCAGATTCCCTATTTTATACACAACTTATTATTTTAATTCATGCTCCGTGCCGTGTCAATATCGATAGTCAACAATAACGTCAATGAAAAATTGTTCACTCATCCGAAAGCGCGTTGAATGAACGTTTTTATATTGACTAAACATTTTTAACGCGCTTATAATGGCATCGTAAGCACGGCAGTACCGCTGCCAATTTCCGAAAACATTATTCTTAAGGAGGAATGTTGTCATGAAAGTAATTTCCACCGAAACCGCCCCCGCCGCGATCGGCCCGTATTCTCAGGCAATCGTCACGAACGGCCTTGTATTTGCCTCCGGCCAGATCCCCGTCGATCCTGCGACCGGCGCTCCTGCCGGTGACACCATCGACACTCAGGCCGAGCAGAGCTGCAAGAACGTCGCCGCCATTCTCGCCGCTGCCGGAAGCGACATGACCAAAGTCGTCAAGACCACCTGCTTCCTCGCGGATATGGCTGATTTTGCCAAGTTCAACGAGATCTATGCCAAGTACTTTGTCAGCTGCCCGGCCCGCTCCTGCGTTGCCGCCAAGGCGCTGCCGAAGGGTGTTCTCTGCGAAATCGAAGCCATCGCGGAGCTCTGACAGCCCCACAGAAATGAGAAAGAGAACAAATATAAAGGGAAAGGAAATATCGAACTATGGAACCCAGTATTCTTTCGCTGATCCCGCCGGTGCTGACGCTGGTCATTGCCCTATGGTCTAAGAATATCATGCTCGCGCTTTTCCTCGGCATCGTATCCTGCTCCATATATACCGGCGGCCTCCACTTCCTGATGCTCGTATTCGATAAGTACATCTATAACGGCATTTCCAGCAACGTTGACATGTTCATTTACATGATCGTGTTCGGTGCATTCATGGTGGCCGTCAAGCGCGGCGGTGGATTTGCCGCGTTCTCCTCCTTCGGAGACAAGCACTTTGACACACCGCGCAAGGCGAAGCTCATCACCTGGCTTCTGTCCGGCATCGTTATCAATCAGGGCTTCGGTACGATCGGCGTTGGCGCCATTATGCGGCCGATTACGGACAAGCAGAAGGTCTCTCGCGAGAAGCTCGGCTACATACTCTCCTCCACCGCTGAGCCGGTCGTCGCCCTCGTCCCCATCACGATCTACATTCTGGTATTTGGCGGTCTGATTTCCTCTGTTCTTCCCGAACTGGACGGTCAGCAGGTGTTTGTGGAATCGATTCCGTACAACTTCTTCTGCATACTCTCCGTCCTCGTCGGTCTTCTCACGGCGGCGGAGCTTCTTCCCGATTTTGGCTTCATGAAGGAGCGTGAAAAGGCCGCAAAAGAAAACGGCGAGCTCATCCGTCCGGGCTCCAGCCCGATGGAAACGAAGGAGCTTGATGATACGGAAAGCGCCGTCAAGCCCGATTTTCTCAGCTTTGTTCTTCCGTTCGTCGTGTTCTTCATCGCGATCATCGTCATTCGCATCGAGACCGGCATGTTCAGCCTTATGACCCCGATTCTCGTCGGCACCATTGTCGCCATTGGCTACCCCGTAATCCGCGGCTATTTCAAGTTCAGCGAAGTGCCGGGTCTCATCATCGACGGCGCAAAATCCATGGTCTCTGTCGCTGTGCTGCTCGCGCTGGCGTTCGGCTTCGGCAAGGCCGTGGCAGACATCGGATTTGCCGACTACATTGTGAGCGTTTCGCAGAACGTCCTCACGCCGGCCATTCTCCCGGCAGCGGTGTTCCTTATCTGCGCCGTGGCCTCCTATGCCACCGGCTCACTCATCAGCGCATGCTTTCTGCTCGGGCCGATCGCGCTCGTGCTCGTCGCCACTGTCGGCGGCAACATTCCGCTGGTCGTAGCGGCGCTCGTCGGCGGCTCCACGTTTGGCGACGTCACCTCCCCGCTCTCAGATATCGTCATTGAATCGGCCATGGGCGCCGGTGTGGACACCATCGACCTCGGCAAAGCGCAGCTGCTGCCGCGCGTCATCCTTGCGCTGATAACGACCGTGCTGTATGTGATCTTCGGCGCAATGGCCGGATAAGAAAGGAGAACTACTAATGTTTGATCCCCGCAAACTGATGGCAAAGGAATACGCCGTGCTGCACGGCGACGGGAGCGGCTTCGATTTCCAGAAAACTCTCACCCGCGAGCCAATCGCCATGAACTGGGCCGACCCCTACCGCCCGAGCGACACCGTGCCGCCGCACGTCAAGGCCGCCGTGATCGAGAGTCTTAACTCCATGGCCGCACACTATACGTTCCCCACCGGCGATTTTGCTCTGTGCGACGCGATTGCCGAACGTGTAGAAAAGAAAAACGGCGTAAAGATCAACCCGCGTACCGAGCTCACCATATCCAACGGCTCAGACTCTGCGTTCGCATTCGTCATGCGTCCGTTCCTCGTCCCCGGCGAGGACAACGAGGTCATGATGCCCGTCCCGTCCTACGCGCACAACTTTGCCGTGCCGCCGATGATCGGAGGTCGTTCCGTTATGGTGCCGACGCGGCAGGAAGACGGCTACGATCTGGATATAGATGAATTTGAAAAGCGCGTAACGCCTAAAACCAAAATGGTCGTGCTCACCAACCCCAACAACCCCACGGGAACGGTGTACACGCGCAGCACGATGGAAAAGCTCGCGGACTTCTGCATCCGGCACGACCTTCTCTGCGTCGTTGACCAGTGCTTTGAGGACAGCGTATTCGACGGCCACGAGTATGTCAGCATGATGGCGCTTCCCGGCATGTGGGAGCGCACTATCACCATTGGCTCGATCTCCAAAGGCATGGGTCTGTGCGGCTTCCGCGTCGCATACATCGTCGCGCCCGAGAGCATCACCGAAGTGTTCCATCAGACAGCCGTTCTCTTCATCGGTGCAACGAACACCATGGCGCAGGCCGGCATCACCGCCGCGCTCAAAGATACTCGCTTCATGGAGGACATGCGGCAGGAGTGGATGATCCGCGCAGATATTCTCGGCTCGATCCTCGATACGATCCCGCATATCCGCTATGTCAAGCCGCAGGCCGGATTCTTCTTCTGGATCGATGTTTCCTATTATGGGACAGATGAAGAGGTCATGCGCTATCTGGTGCAGGAGGCAAACGTACTCGTCAGCACCGGCGCACTCTTCACCAACTCCACACACATCCGCATCATCTACGGCTGTCTCAAGGACCGCGAAGCGTGCATCAACGCCGTGAAGGCAGTGAAGGAAGCGCTCGAACGTCATCCTAAAAACCGGCAGTAAAATACACAAACATCGCCGCCTGTTTTGCAGGCGGCGATGTCGCTTTTTCATGTTATACTTTGTCGCGCTCGCGGTCGAGACGGCGGTTGCGGAGCGTCAGGACGAGGTCGGCTGCGACCATGAGAATGTCGGCAATGTAGAAAAACACCACATAGCTTAAATTGCCGAGGATGAATTTCCCGACCAGGCCGCAGAGATACCCTGCGATGATGAGAAGCTCGAACGCAACGCTCTTGCCCTTCGCGGTGCGGGAGCGGATGGACTTGGCAATATTGAACGGCCATGAGATGCCGAAGCAGACGAGCATGCCCGCTTCCAGAACATGGACGATGTTCATATCACTGGAGCATTTCGACGCCGTGCATCACGAACGCGCCGCCGAGACGCGCCATTTCCTCCGGCGTTTCACGCATTCCGTTTTCGATCCACACCTTGGCGAGCGTGCACATGCCGGCCACGATGAACGAGGCGCAGTAGTCCAGCTTTTCGGACTCGCTCCCGCCGAAGATGGACAGGAACTCATAGAGGTACTGGTACTTGAGCTTGTTGAATATCTTGTCCTGAAATTCGGAATCTCCGCTGCGGCAGTAAAGCGTGTAGAAAATGTCCGAATACTCGCTCGCGAGCGTGAAGAGATCGGTCAGATACCGGAACGTCTTCCCGTCCGACTGGCGGGCGTTGTGGCGGCTGCCGACATCGTCCAGACGGCGCAGAAGATCGTCCTCAAGCTGATGGAGAAGATCGTACACGTCGCTGTAGTGCGCATAAAATGTGCCGCGGTTCACGTCCGCGAGATCGGCCACGTCGCGCACCGTGACGCGGCTGATATCCTTTTCGAGAAGCAGCGACGTAAGCGCGCCGCGAAGCTGTTTTTTTGTTTTCCGTACCCGACGGTCCTCGGTTTCCCGTTCTGCCATTTATCTATTTCCTCCTATGTGTGTTTGTTATTTATCATACACTGGTGATTATAATCCACAAGAGCCGAACATTCAATAGGTAAATGAACAAATTTCGCAAAAAAATCGGAAACAGTGCATCTGTTTCCGATTTTTTTATAATCCGTCACTCTTTTCTCATTTGGCGGTTTCTGCTCTTCTGTACCGCTTTCAGATAGATTTCCGCAGCGCGCATCACAGCCGGAGTAAGCGCTCCGGCGGAGATCTCCACCTGATCGACGCACACCGCGCCGTACTCCCCGCAGGGCTCCACGCGGGTCATGTGGCTCCAGAGCGGAACGCCCTTTGCCGCGCCCTCGATGATCTGCGTCCGATCCTCGTCGGTGCGGCGGAGCGGCTGCATCGTTTGGAGCCATCCGAGCGTCTTTCCCGCCGGGCGGCGGTTGAGCTGCCGCCAGACGCACGAGGCGCTGTGCGGCACGAGCGTGCTCACGCGGACCGTGCCCGCGCTGCCGAAGGCTTTCAAAAGCCGCTTTGTCATAATATCCGGCCGGATGGATACGACGTCCTGCCCCGCCTTGAGCTTTCGCAGCGTGAGCGAGCGCAGCGCCGGAAACGCCTTGTGCAGCGCCTCCCACGATTTTCCCGCGCCCTTATCCTTGCTGCCTTTCCAGTGGAAGAGCGTACCGGAAAACTCCCGCAGCCCCTGCGCGGGGACCTCCACCGCGCCTTCCACGACACAGGTGCGCACGCGCACCTTGCCCTCTGCAAGAAGCGAGAGAAGCGCACTTCCTCCGCCGCGCAGCCCGTAAGCGCCCCAGATGCGCCCGTCGTACCCGGCGAGCAGAGCGCTCTCCACCGCGGCAACACGCGCATCCGGCGGTTCCTCCGGCGCAAGCACGGGAACGAGCACGCGGCAGGATTTTTCCAGCGAGCGGACGACCGAGGCAAATACGGCGGCGTCCAGGCCGTCATCCGGCCAGAGCAGCACGGCTGCCGCGCCCGGTTTTCCGGTTTCTCTCAGTTCCATAGCGTATCCTCCTTACAGAAGCTCCAGAGCATCGACGCGCTGCGGCGTAAATACCGCCGAGCGCGCCGCAGCCGCCGACAGCATATAGTTTCCGTATTCCACGGTGTAAAGCGAGAGTACTGCGCCCTCGGGCGACGCCGTATCCCCCAGCACGGAGAAGGCGTTCATCGGCTGCGAGAGTCCCGCGCCGGTGCATTTGAGCACGGCCTCCTTGCGCGTCCAGAGATAGGCAAACCGCCGCTCCGGATCGGTCTCCATAAACTCGCGTTCCTCATCTGTGAGAGCGCGCGCCGCAGCGCGGCGCACAGGGGCGATCTTCTCAATGTCCAGCCCTACCGGAGTGTCGCTCACGGCAAGCGCGGCGAGCGTGCCGCTGTGCGTGAGCGAGAAATGCGGCCCGCCGGGGATATACGGCTTTCCGTGTTCGCCGCAGGCAAACGGCGGTTCGATCCCCGCGGCGCGAAGCAGCAGTGAAGCGCCAATGCTCCGCAGACGCGCTTCCTCTCTCCGGATGCGCAGCGCCTTTTCCCGGCGCTCTTCCGGCAGCAGCGTGAGCGCCTCCCGCTCGCGGCCGCGCAGCGGCGCAATGTCCAGCAAATAAACGTTCATAACGGTTTTATTATACAGGCAAAAGGCCGTTCTTTCAACGGCTTTTTGCCGGTCAGCGCGGAGAAAACGGCGTATATTCCCCGTCTTCGATCACATACCCTCCGCCGTTCGGACTTTGCCACTCGTAGCGGTTTTTCCCCTCGGGGAAAAGGTGCGCCATGATTGCCGCGATCACGCCGCCGTGCGTCACGATCACGGCGTCGCGCCCGGCTTCCTGCACACGCGCGAAGGCGGCAAGAGCACGCCTTGTCATATGCTCCCCGCTCTCGCCGTTCGGCGGGACGTTCTTCTCGTTATCGCCGGTGAGCCATGTCTGGTAAGCGGGATCATCCTTCAGCATTTCATAGCTCTTCATTTCAAGATCGCCGAAGTCGATCTCGCGGAAGTCCGGCTCGATCTCATAAGGCACGGCGCCGAAGAGCGCTTGCAGCGTTTCATTGCAGCGGCGCATGCCGCTCGTAATAAACCGCGTGCCCGGCGCGGGCATTTCCTGCCGCCGAAGCGCGGCGCGGCCCGCCGGAGAGAGCGGCAGATCGGTGCTGCCGCAGTAGAGGTGCTTTTCGTTTGCCTCGGTGATGCCGTGGCGCAGCAGAAGGATCCTCATTTCAGCCGCTGCTCCAGACCGCAGAAAATGCGGCTCACATGCTCGGCCTCGCGGCTCAGATATTGCGTAAGCCGTCCGGTATCCTGCCGCCACGCGCGCGTTTCCGCGCCCATGGGCACAACGCCGCAGAACATGTCCCGGCAGATAAAAATGCTCTCTTCCCACTCGCCGCGGTGCACGCGGAAATACTCGACCGGATCGATCCCCGCGCGGGTACAGGCAAGCGTGAAGTTTTCGATATTATCCACGCACCGGCGGGAAAAATCGATCTCCGTGCCGGAGCAGGAAAAGATGTCCCCCTCCGCGAGAGAGAAGGCTTCTTTGGCAAAATCGGTCTTGCCCTGATAGGCGCCGCCGAAAACAAAAACCATGGTATTTCCCCTTTTCTTTCAGATGAGCGCCCATACCGCCGCGCCGCAGAGCTCGGAGAGCGTGAGCGCATAGCCGGAAATGTCGCCGTTCATGCCGTCGAGCGAGCGGAACGCTTTTCGGAGCGCGAGCGCGTACCCGGCAAGACAGCCGCAGAGCGCCGCCCCCGTGCGCCACCCGGCAAGAAAGCCCGCCGCGAGATAAACCGCGAGCTGGGCGCAGAGAACGATGATGTGCGACTTCGGCTTTTTCTGCGCGGCGTACTGGCTCGTAGACATCGGGCGCAGCGCCGTTACGGCGAGCGCCGAACCGCACCGGCTGACCGCCGGAAGAAGCACAAGCGTCCAGAGGCTCGCCGCCGCCTTTGCCGAAGCGAAGAGCGCCGTCTGACACAGCGCGAGCAGCACGACGCCGATGACGGCGAAGCTGCCGACGCGGGAGTCCTTCAAAATTTCGCGCCGCCGCGCAAGATCGCGGCAGGAGCGCACGGCGTCGGTCACGTCCATGAAGCCGTCGAGATGGATGAAGCCCGTCACGACGAACGGGTATGCGCCGAGTACCGCGCCCTGCACAAGCGCCGGGAGCGCCAGATACCGGCAGAGCCACGCGAGAAGCGCCCAGATTGCGCCGGTCTCCAGCCCGACGACGGGCAGGAACAGAAGCATTTTATCGCGCGCTTCCTCATCCCACACGCGCCAAAAGCACGGGATCGCGCAGAACATGCTCCGGCACATGGCCAGAGCGTGCAGATACTTTTTCAAAACGGGATCACCCCCTTATGGACGATGCGCCGCCCGGCGGCAAGCTCCACGACCGTATCGCATTCGCGCGCGAGCATCCGGTCGATCCCGGCGAGCGCGCGGCGGTACTGCTCGGTCATGGGGTCATACTCCCCGGCGTCCGAGAAGATATAGTCGCTCACGAGCACGACGCTTCGCACCGAGCGGACAAATTCCAGCAGCTCCCGCGCGCACCGCTCCGCCGCTGGGAGATCGAGCGCGTAGTTTTTCTCGGGCGGGAAAATTTCGTTTTGCAGCAGCGCCGTAACGCTGTCGAGCAGGAACACGCCGTTTCTGTCGGCGGTATCCAGACACGAAAGGATGCGCCGCGGGCACTCGATCGTTTCAAAGTCCAGCCCCGCGCGGTCGGCAATGTGGCGGCGGATACGCTCATCGTCCTCGGCGTCGGCGGAGATCATCGTGGCAACGTAGTAATGCTTTTCCCCCGCAGCTAGGTAAACAGCGAGATCCTGTCCAAGCGTCGTCTTTCCGTTTTTCGCGCCGCCGGAGATGAATGCCTTCATTGCGCGCCCTCCACGGTGAACTTATCGCCCTCGCGGATCTCGTCGAGATAGCCGTCGTCGATGCCGGCCTCGTCAAACGTCGCCATATCGTTGATAATGGCGCAGGCGGCGTCCAGCACCTCGAAGGAGAGCGGGCAGCCGCTGCCCTCACCGAGACGCATGCCGAGCAGCAGCATCGACTCCAGCCCCATCTCGTCCATGGCGAGCTTATAGCCGATCTCATAGGAGGCGTGGCTCGGCACAAGATACGCGCGCACGTCCGGGCAGATCCGGCAGGCGCAGAGCGCCGCCACGGCGGAAATGAGCCCGTCGATCACGACCGGGCGGCGCGTCGCCGCCGCGCCGAGAAATGCGCCGCACATGGCGGCGAGATCAAAGCCGCCGACCTTTGCGAGCACGTCGAGAGTGTCGTTTCTGTCCGGCGCATTGATCGCAATGGCTTTTTGAATGACGGCCTTTTTCCTGGCGAACGCCTCATCCGTTACGCCGCCGCCGCGACCCGTCACGGCCTCCACAGGCGCGTCCAGCAGTACCGCGAGCACGGCGGAGGACGTTGTTGTGTTGCCGATGCCCATCTCGCCGACGCCGAGCACGTCCGCGTCCGTTTCCGCGGCAAGCTCGATGCCGGTGAGCACCGCGCGCTCGCACTCCTCGCGCGTCATGGCGCTGCCGCGGGCGATATTCTTCGTGCCGTAGGCGATCTTGCGGCATAGCACCGCCTTTTCGCGGATGTTCGCTGCGACGCCGACGTCGCAGACGGTGATCGCGCAGCCGAAATGCTTGCAGAGCGTCGCCGCGCCGGTCTTGCCGCGCGTAAGGTTGATCGTCTGCGAGAGCGTCACGGAGCGCGGCGCGCTCGAAACGCCCTCGTCCACAACGCCGTTGTCGGCGGCAAAAACGAGAAGATGCTTTTTTTCGATCTTGTTATGCACGCGCCCGGTGATCCCCGCAAGCTGCACGGAGAGGTCTTCGAGCCGCCCGAGACTGCCGGGGGGCTTGGCAAGCTGCGCCTGACGGCGGCGCGCCTCTTCCATGGCCGCAGCGTCCGGCGGCGTGATCTTTGCTGTCCATTCTCTGAGTGTCATGTGTTTGTCTCCTTGGTGATAAATCCGTTATCTAAAAGCCAGCGCACGCCGCGCGCCGTGTCCTCCTGCAGTTCGAGCGTAAAGGTCGCCGCCGGGTAGAGTGCAAGCGCTCTCTGCAAAAATTCCTTCATTGGTATACTGCCCTCGTCGAGCGGCGCGTGGGCATCGAACGAGCCGTCGTTGTTGTGCAGATGAAAATGCCGGAGATACGGCGCGAAGCGCTTCAGCCATTCGATCACCGGAACGGCAGAATAGGCGTTCGCGTGGCCGATGTCCAGGCAGAGCCCCAGCCGCGGATGATCCGCCGAGCGGACAATGTCCAGCAAATACTCGGGCTCTTCCTCGAGCACATTTTCCAGCACGATGTCCACGCCGGGGTCTTCGCGCAGAAAGTCCTTCCAGAAAAGGGCCGACTGCTCCGTATACCAGCAAGGATAGTACATTTGGGGATTATAGCCGCCGTGGATGACGATCTTTTCCGCGCCGTAGCCCTTTGCAAGGGCGATCGCCTCACGGAAGCGGTCCGCGGCGAGCGCTCTCGCGCGCGGATCGATAGCGCAGGGGAAAAGCTCGTTGAACGGCGCATGCAGCGTCACACGCGCGATCCCCGCGAGCTTTTCGCGCACCGCCGCGTCCGTTTCCGGGAAATGCTCGTCCATGTTGCAGGCGGTGCAGTATTCCGCGATCTCCAGCCCGAGGGCGTACTGCCGCGCGGTACCGGCAGCGTCGGCGGCGATCGTTGAAAGATAAAAACGATGGTTTTCCATAAATTGCTCCGGTTTTCTCTTTTCCGCGGGGAATGCTCTTTTTCAGCGGCGCCGCGCGAAGGTTTCGTCATTTTTCTTTATTATAGTCTTTTTCCGGCCCGGATTCAATGTCTTTTACCCATTGCATTGTGAAAGATTTGGTATTATAATGGCAAAAACATTTTCCATAACAAAACCTTTGGGAGGAGACCGCCGTGGCACGCTCTGCCAATCAGAAGCTCAAGCTGCTGCTTCTCCGGCAGTATCTCGAGCGCAATTCCGACGAAGCACACCCTGTCATCACAGCGCAGCTCTTGGAGTATCTCGCCTCGGAGGGCATCAGCGCCGAGCGCAAGAGCATTTACAGCGATTTGGAAGCCCTGCAGTCCTTCGGACTGGATCTGATCCGTGTCCGCGACGGGAACATCACCTGCTGGTACATCGGCGAGCGGGTGTTCCAGCTGCCGGAGCTGCGGCTGCTGGCCGACAGCGTGCAGTCCTCGCGGTTCATTACGCGCAAAAAGTCGCTGGAGCTGATCGCAAAGCTTGAAGGGCTGACCAGCGTGCATCAGGCCAAGGAGCTGCGGCGGCAGGTCGTCGTCAAAAACCGCATCAAGGCGATGAACGAATCCATATATTATCTGGTGGACGAGCTGCACACCGCCATCAACGGCGACAAGCGCATCCGGTTCCACTACACGGGATACGACGGGCACGGCCGGCGCGTTCTGCGCCGCGGCGGCGCGTGGTACGACGTGAGCCCCTATGCCCTGCTCTGGGACGACGAGAACTACTACCTCATCGGCTACGACAGCGCCTTTTCCGAGATCCGCCACTTCCGCGTGGACAAAATCTCCGATCTGTGCACCGCCGGAGACGGGCGCGAAGGGGGCAAGGCCTTCGCCGCGCTCGATATGAGCGCGTATACAAGCGCCCATTTCGGCATGTTTTCGGGTACGCCGGAGAACATCCGGCTCGAATGCCGCGATACGCTCGCTGGTGCCGTGATCGACCGGTTCGGCACGGACACCATGCTCATCCCCTCGCGCGAGGGATATTTCACCGTGACCGTGCCGGTGGCGGTGAGCGCGCCGTTTTTCGGCTGGCTGTGCTCGTTCGGCGGGGACATAAAGCTCCTCGCACCGGAGAGCGCCGTGGACGCGCTGCGGGAACATCTCCGGAAGTTCGCCGAAGCGTATCAGATTTAGGTTTTTGCCGCGCATATCTCATAAAAAATTTCTTACAAGGAGGGGTAAACATGAGCGGCTGCATCATTCCCGAGGGGTACACGCCCCGGCTGAACGTCTACGAGACGCAGAGAGCCATCGAATTTATCAAGAGGAGCTTTCAGAAGAATTTGGGCTCGGCGCTGAATCTCAAGCGCGTATCCGCGCCGCTGTTCGTGCGCACCGATACCGGCCTGAACGATGACCTGAACGGCATCGAACGTCCGGTCTCCTTCGATGTTCCCGCCGTGGACGGTGCGGAGTGTCAGGTCGTGCAGTCTCTGGCGAAGTGGAAGCGCTGGGCGCTGCGCGAGTATAACTTCTATGAGGGCAAGGGTCTTTACACCGATATGAACGCCATCCGGCGCGACGAGCCGGTGCTCGACAATATCCACTCGGTCTATGTAGACCAGTGGGACTGGGAAAAGGTCATCCGCGAGGAGGACCGCAATCTCGACTATCTCAAGGACGCCGTGCGGCGCATCGTAACGGCCATCTGCATGACCGGAGACGAGCTGGAATGGGAATTCCCGCAGCTGCGCGCCCATCTGAGCCGCGACGTATCCTTCATCACGAGCCAGGAGCTGGAGGACATGTATCCCGATCTCACGCCCTCCGAGCGCGAGAACGAGTACACCAAAACACACCCGACCTGCTTTATCATGCAGATCGGCAAAACACTCCGCTCCGGCAAGAAGCATGACGGGCGCGCGCCCGACTACGATGACTGGGACCTGAACGGCGATATCATCTTCCGCAACACCTTGCTCGACCGCGCGTTTGAGGTTTCCTCCATGGGCATCCGCGTCAGCCCCGAGAGCATGGACCGCCAGCTCACGCTCGCCGGGTGCGACGACCGCCGGAAGCTGCCGTTCCACAAGGCGCTGCTCGCGGGCGAAATGCCGTTCACGATGGGCGGCGGCGTCGGCCAGTCGCGGCTCTGCATGCTGCTCATCGGCTGCGCGCACATCGGCGAGGTACAATCCGGAATTTGGGATGAAGAAACGGTGAACCTTTGCAAGGCCCGCGGCGTCCATCTACTGTAAACACGCAAACGAGAGCCTTGCGCTGCATGGCTCTCGTTTGACGGGGACGGCAGCGCGCCGCAGCGCACTCGCTTTGCTCGCACGTTTGCGAGCCCGGAAGCAGTTTTACCAGCGTCCACGCCGCCGGCAAAAAATGTTTTAAGCTTTTTGCACCTGCAGGCGCAAACTCCGCGAGGCTTTTTTGAGCGGCGCTCCGCGCGCCGCTCATTCTTATCCCTATCCTCTGCACACTATCCCCTGCACACTTTCTTTTCGGAGGCATCCCATGGCCGAGGTAAACGAAACAAAAAAACCAGTGAAAAACCGGAAAAAGACCGTCTGGCTCATCGTCGCGGGCGCGGTGCTTGCCGTCATGCTGCTCGCGGCGCTCGCGCTCTTCTGTCCCGGCGTCAGCCTTCTCCGCACGCCCGCTCCGGCGGCTGTCACGCCGCCGCCTGTACCGGAAGCAACGGTCGAACCGACGCCGGAGGCCACTGCCGCGCCGGTGTACGCCGCGGGGTATATGCGCTGTGAAAACGGCCTTTTCCGCGGCGCGGATACGCTGACCGCCGGAGAGGCCGCGGACGCCGTGCAGCGCGCCGCCGGTATCACGCTCGCCGTGGACGACGCCTCTCTCCCGCTCACGGAAGTATCGCTCGCGGCGCTGCTTGACGGTGCTTTCCCGACCGACGCCATAGAAAACGCCATGACGGCCATCGCGATGCACGGCGGTGAGACCGTTACACGCGCCGAGGCCGCGGTATTTTTTGACCGGCTCTTCTCTCTGCCCGCCGCCGATACGGAGACGGCGTTTTATCCGGACGTTATCCCCGGCGAATGGGGTAGCGGCGACATTTACACCGCCGCGGACGGCGCGGCCGTATGGGACGGGCCGGAAAGCCGCCCCGCCGAGGGGCCGGTTTTGATCGATTCGCAACTCTATTATGCCGGAGCAGACAGCTATTTTCTCAAAAACGCCTATTCCGGCTCCCTCTTTTTTGACAGCGCCGGACGCTATACCTCCGGCAACGCCGAGCTTGACGGCTACGTTCTCGCCGCGCTGCGCGAGGCGACCGACGATTCCATGACGCGCGACGAGATGCTGCGCGCGATGTATCTTTATGTCCGCGACAGCTTCACCTATCTGCGCCGCCATTACTACAAGACCGGCGACGTCGGCTGGGCAACGCAGGAAGCGCTCACGATGTACTCGACCGGCCGCGGCAACTGCTACTGCTACGCCTCGGCGTTCTGGGCCGCGGCGCGCGCACTCGGCTTTGATGCGAAGATCGTCAGCGGCACCTACGGCGAGGAAGAAGCGCCGCACGGCTGGGTGGAGATATTGCGCAGCGGCGAGCGGTATACCTACGATGTGGAGATCGAAATGGCGGTGCGGCGCGACCGCGGCGCGTCCGATCTCTATGAAATGGACGATTCGGCGCGGCGGCGCCACGGATATCAGGAGTTTTCCGCCACGGACGACATGCTGCCCCGCTCTCTCGCGGGCGAGCTGCTGCCGGGCTGAAAGGAGAGCACATGAAAAAACGATTTCTTCTCTTTTCGGCGCTGCTCTCGCTTCTCCTGCTCACCGGCTGCACGAAGCAGCTGACGGATAAGCCTCTCACGCTCTCCTTCCCCGGGGAAACCGCGGCATTCACCGGCACGCTTTCCAAAGGCACTTATACCGGCACCGTGCTGGGCGACGGCTGGCGGTTTGAGGGAACGCTCACCGCCGAGTGCCTTCTCACCGGCGAGGGGGAAAATGTTCCCTGCCGCGCCGCGCTCTTCGGGAGCGTGGAGGACGGAACGTACACCGGCTCGCTCGTCTCCGGCATGCCGGACGGCGAGGGCGTGTTCACGCTCGCCTCGGGCGCTTCGTTCACCGGCGAATTTTCCGGCGGCACGGCGGTACGCGGCGAGGCAGCCGATCTGCCGTGGACACTGCTGCACGGCGGCAGCCGCTTTTCCGGGACCTACACCGGCCCGCTTGAGAGCGCCGGCCCCGAAGGCGAAGGGCTCTTCGGCGGCGAGAACGCCGCCGGGCAGCAGTTCACCTGGTACGGCGGCTGGAGCGGCGGCGAGACCGCGGGCCCCGGCGTTTTGACGGACGAGCACTGCATCGTCTCCGTCGAAGGCCGCGAAACGGCCGGATGCTACGCCGGAGACGGCTGCGACGGTCTGCCGGACGGCGAAGGCGTTTTCACCGGCGAGAGTGAGACCGGCGTTCCGTTCACCTATACAGGCGAATGGTCGGCGGGGCTCATGGACGGCAAGGGAACGCTTTCCTACGACGCGGAAAACCTCTACACGCGCACCGGCACGTTCACCGCCGGGCGCTTTACGCCGGACGGGCTTGAGACGCTCGTCTCTCTCGGCACCTGCGAGCCGGAATTCACGCTCACGGAAAGCCAGCTCACCTTCCTTCGCGAGACCGCCGATCTTTGGGAGCGCGCGGACCATCAGGATTTCTTCAACTCCGCTTATGCGGCGCTGCGCGCCAAAAACGTTTCGATCGCGCAGTGTTTTTCGGACGATTCCTTCCGTGAGGAGCCGTACTGGATGGATATCTACGCCATGCGCATCATCACGGCGCGCACCGGCGCTCTCGTCCCCGGCGGCAAGGAGATGACGTGCATCTTCGCCGTTGAGCGCAATTATCAGTACCCGTGCTTTGTGATCGTCCCCGGCAGCGTTGACCGTCTCTCGCGTTGGAACTCTTTCCACGTTTACGCCGTGCCTATCGCCGTGAGTCCGTATATCAACACGCTCGGTGAAGAGAAGGAATGCCTTGTTCTCCTTGCGGGGGATATATATACCGGAATGTAAAAAAATGACCGCCTCCCCGGTTCGCCTGGGGAGGCGGTTTATCATCCCTCCGTCTCGCTTTCGGCGAGCCGGCTCCCTTTCACAAGGATGCTTTTTTATGCGGAGGCAGCGTGCTGGCGGCCGGTGTGGTCGATGTAGGTGTCACCCGTGAGCAAGATCTCCGAGATCGGCACGATCGTATACCCCTCCGCGAGCAGGTATTCGATGATAGAGGGCAGCGCTTCGGGCGTATGCAGCCCCGCGTTGTGGAACAAAACGATGCTCCCCGGCTGCACCTTGGACGATACGCGCTTATAGATCTCGCCCGCCGTCAGCTTCTTCCAGTCGAGTGAGTCGGTGTCCCACTGCACCGCCGTGAGGCCCATGCCGTTCACGGTGCCGATGACGTTGTCGTCATACTCGCCGTAAGGACAGCGGAAGAGCGTCGGTCGCACGCCGGTGACGGCCTCGATCTTGTCGCTGCAGCGGTTCACCTCGTCGATGATCTGCTTTGCGGTGAGCTTTGCCATGTGCGGGTGAGCGTCGGAGTGGTTCATCACCTCGTGTCCGGCGTCGTGGAGCGCCTTTACGCTCTCCGGATATTTGTCCACCCACTCGCCGACGACAAAGAACGTCGCCTTCACGTTGTACTTTGCCAGGATATCGATGAGCATCTGCGTATCCTCGTTGCCCCAGGCCGCGTCGAACGAAAGGCTTACAAACTTTCCGTCCCGCTCCACGCTGTATACGGGCAGCTCCCGTTCCGTGACCGCCGCGCCGACGACGCGCGGAGAGTATATGAACGCAAAGATCGCCGCAACAGCAAGCACGAGCGCCGTACCGGAAGCAAATCTATTGTGCCGTGAGAGAAAGCCGCCGATTTTACCTGCCATCATAAATTTATCCCCCCTCGCGGACATCCTATGAACGCGGGAGGGGATGTATTCATTGTTCGTCCCCGCGCGGGAAGATCACGTTGGGAGAATAGCCGGTATACTTCTTATAGACCTTGTTGAAATACTTGTAATCGGAAAAACCCACCAGCTCCGCGATCTCGTAGAGCTTGTGCTCGCCGCGCTTCTGCAGCTCCACGGCGCGCCGAATGCGGTAGTAATTGAGAAAATCGTGGAACGTGTAGCCCGTTTCCGCCTTGAACTTGGCGTTCAGGTGCGTGCAGGATATGTTCAGCTGCTGGCTCAGATCAGTGAGCGAGATGTGCTCGGCGTAATGCTGCCGGATGTACTGCATCATGGCCTCGGCATATTTATTCTGCAGCGGCGCGGGCTTTTCGTCCGGCTCCGGGGTTTCCCCGCTCTGTCCGTCCGGCGCTCCGGCGGCGATGCGCCGCAGACAGTTCTTGAGCTCGTTCACGTCCACGGGCTTGAGCAGGTATTCCGCCACACCCAGCCGGATGGCCTGCTGCGCATAGTCAAACTCGCCATAGCCGGAGATGATGATCGCGTGAAACGGGCAGACGGCGCGCCCCTCGCGCAGCATTTCCAGCCCGTCCATATCGGGCATGCGGATATCGGTGATGACGATATCCGGGCGCAGCGCTTTGATCTGGGCCAGGCCCTCCTGTCCGGTGGCAGCCTCGCCGACGACCACGCAGTTGACTTCCGTCCAGTCCATTTTGTATTGCAGTCCCCGGCGGATCAGGTTTTCATCCTCCACCAGCAAAACCTTCAGCATCCTTCGTTCTCCTCCACTTCATAAGGGATGGTGAGCGTTACAGCGGTCCCCTGCCCCTCCGTGCTCTCGATCTGCACGCCGTAGGGCGCGCCGTAGGTCAGGCGAATGACCTTCTGGATGTTATAAAGCCCCACATGGGCGGCATATTCGTTCGTGAGATCGTGCTCGAAGCTCTCGCGCAGCTTGGCCAGACGCCCGGCAGGGATGCCCGCGCCGTCGTCCGTTACGGTGAAGCGCAGCGCATCGTCTCGGTGCTCCGCCTGTACGCGGATGGAGAGCGTCCGTCCGGCACGGTAGCCGTGGACGATGCTGTTTTCGATGACAGGCTGCAGAAGGAGCTTCGGCACACGGCATTCGAGCAGCTCCTCCGGAATATCGAAATCATAGAGCAGGCAGTTATTGTATCGCGCCTTCTGCAGCAGCAGATAGTCGTTCACATACTCCACGTCTGTTTCAAGCAGCACCTTCGTGTGGCCGTAATTGACGCTGTAGCGCATGAGCGAGGCGAACGAGAGCAGTATCTCCGAGGCCGTTTCCGGATCCTCGCTGATCTGATAGCGCACGGTCTCCATAACGTTGTAGACAAAGTGCGGGTTGAACTGCTCTTCGAGATGCTTGATCTCCATCTGACGCCGCCGGTTTAGAAGCTCGTCGTTATGCGCGATCAGCTCCCGGAAGCGGGTATAGAGCGCCTGCGACTCCTCGGAGCACTGCGGCGGCAGCGCCTCGGCACCGCCGTTTTTGGAAAGATCCTCCACCGCGGCGGTCAGCTCGCCGAGCTCCATGGCGTTCTGGCGCGTGAACGCCTTCGTCATGGCGACGACGACACCGGTGAGCAGCAGAAGAAGGACGACAAAAAGGCCGCCGCTGTAGAGCAGCATCCGAAGCTGCATATCCAGGGATGTGAGCGTATACAGCCGCAGCGCCTGCGGCCCTACCGCACCGCAGGCGGCATAGTACCGGCTGCCGTCCAGCGATAGGATGCCGTCGTCCTCGAGAGACAGCGAAAACTTGTTGCTCGGCTGCTTGTCCTGCGGGTCCTCGCGCGGATCGAGCGTCGTGTAGATCAGGTTATCGTATCGGTCCGTCAGCAGTACCTCGGAATCGGTATCACGCACAGCGTCCCGGAAGCCCTCCTGCCGGAGATTCAGCAGAAGATATCCCGCCGCGGCCCCGGTCTCATCCGGCACGGCGCGGCAGAGCGTATAAGCGCACGCCTGCTCGCTGCTCACCGGCGCGGTGCAGACATACCGGAGCGTTGCCGCCGGCTCCTGCTTCATGCGCGTCGCAGCGCCCGCGGCAAACGCGGACGAGGCGAAGATCGACTGGTTGTGCGCGCTGAAGTTGGAGCTGAGCACCTGCATATCCGCGCCGAGCAGCACGAAATATGCGCGCAGCTTCTGCTGATTGGTAAAATCATAGAGCAGCCGGTTGGCTTCCAGACACTCGCCTCGATCGCCGCTTCCGACGGCGCGGCGCAGCGCGTCCGCTCCGGTCAACTCCTCTGCCCCGCGGTCATACGCCGCGAGCTGCTGCGTGAGCGCCGTTTCGAGCTCCCGATTGTCTCTCCGGCAGCCGCGCACGACAACGGCAAAGAAGTTCAGCGCGAAGCCGCCCAGATACAAAAGCAGGATCAGCGCCAGTATGGCAGCCACGTAGCCGATGAACGAGCGGCGCAGCTGATTTTGAAACGGTTCGCGATGCATGGCCGTCCCTCTCTTTCCCGGCGTCATTTTACCATATTCTTCCCTTTCTGAAAAGGGCGAAAAGCGGTGCGCCCATTCAGGCGCACCGCACAGCCTATCGAAAAAGCCTCGCAGAGTTTGCGCCCGCAGGCGCAAATAAAGTTCAAAGCATTTTTGCCGGCGGCGTGTACGTCGGAGAAAATAAGCCATCGACGGGCAGGAAACCCATGCGTCGGACAGCCAGCCTTTTCGGTGCTTTTTGCCCTTTTCTCCTTGGCGGGCGACAGCCCGCCTGCGTCCAAAAGAACAAAAATCCCTCGAAAATCCAAGGCTGTCCGATGCGAAGCAGTTCTGCCGGAGCAGAAATGCTCGCAGACAAGGAAAAGGCCGCAGAGAATACTTTGTGTATTCTCAAGGGCTTTGACGCCGTATGAGGGCATTTCCGCCCGGCAGAACCGCATGTTTTCCTGCCTGTCGATGGCAAACTCGGCTCGCAAACGTGCGAGCCGAGCGAGTGCGCTGCGGCGAGCCGCATTTTCTCAAAAAGGAGCCTTGCAAGCAAGGCTCCTTTTTGATGTATCAGCACCACTCGCGGCTCTGGGGCTTGTTCTTCACCGGCGGGGTGTAGTCCGCGGGATACTCGGGCGCGGGGATCGGTTCGGCGGTCTCCGCCTTCTTCTCCGGCGCGGGAGCGGCCGCGCGCGGGGCGCGGTTTTCCCGGTTTTCGCGCGGACGGCGGCTGCGCTCGCCGCGATTGCCGCGGCGCGGCTCCTCCGTCTCTCCGGCGGGGCGCTCATAGTTGACAACGACGCGGCGGTTCGGCTCCACGCCGGTGGAGCTGGTGGAAACGCCCTCGTAGTCCTGCAGCGCCGTGTGGATCACATGGCGCTCGTAGGAGTTCATCGGCTCGAGAGCCATGCTGCGCTTATACTTGATCGCCTTCGCCGCCATCTTGTGCGCCAGATGGACGAGCGATTCCTCGCGCTTGCTACGGTAGCCCTCGGCGTCCACGCTGATGTGCATCCGCTTGTCGCTGCCGCGGTTGACGGCATAGTTCACAAGGTGCTGGATGGCGTCGAGCGTTTCACCGCGGCGGCCGATCACGGCGCCCATATCGGGGCCGTCGAGCTTGACTTCCAGCCCGCCGCCTTCGCGTTCGGAAATGTCGATGGTGCATTCCACGCCCATACGCTCGAGAAGACCGCGGAGGAAGCTCTCGACTTCCTTTTCCTGGCTCCCGGCGGCGTACTGACGCTGCTCGGCCTTCTTCGGCTCGCTCTTTTGGGCAGTTTCGGGCTTTTTCGCCGGGGCTTTGACCGGCTGGGTCTTCACCGGCCTGGGCTCGCTCTGCCCGTCGTCATAGCTGACGCGGACGCGCGCCGGAACGGCGCCGATGCCCAGAAACCCGCTGCGGCCCAGCTCGAGGATCTCATAGGTGATGTCGTCCTCGGTGAGCTTGAGCTGCTCCAGAGCGGCGCGGATGGCCAGCTCCTTCGTTTTGCCGGTGGTCTCTATGGATCGAATCATGTGTGTTTTACTCCTTCTCTTCGGCGGCGGAAGCTTCGGCCGTTTCCTCGGCGGTCTCGACCGTTTCGACAGTCTCGACGGCTTCCGTTTCGGCGAGCTGCGCCTTTGCCTCTTCGAGATCGGCCTCACCCGCGGCAGCGGCTTCGGCGGTCTCGGCGGCGGCTTCCGCCTCGGTCACGTCATAGCGGTCCGCCACATAGGCACGGCCGCGGGCAAAGCGGCGGGTGCCGACCTGCGAGGCGGGCAGCTCCGCGCCCGGATTCTTCGCGGCGCGCTCGGCGGCGCGGATCGCAGCAAGTCGCTGCTCCTCGGCGTTGCGTTCCTGCGCGGCGAGACGCTTCTTGCTCGTGTTGGCGTTGACCTGCGTCTTGCCCTCGGCTTTGAGACGCTCGGTCTCGGCGCGCTTGGCTTCCATCTCGGCGTCCTTCTTGCGCTGCGCCTCGTTGAACTCGGCCATTTCCGCGTCGAGCTTCGTCTTGTAGTAACGGTTGAGAATGGCTTCCTGAATGATGCCGAGCACGCTCTGCTCGATCCAGTACAGACCCATGGACACCGGCATGATGAAGCAGATGTAAATACTCATCAGCGGCATCACGAGGTTCATGGTCTTGCTGGTCTGGGCGGTCTGGGCATCCTGCGGGGGATTCATCTTCTGGGAGAGTGTCGTCTGGAGAATGGTGAGACCGGCGGAGATGAACGGGATGAGGAACATCAGCAGCGCGATGTACCAGAGGCCGTTCTGCCATTCCGGAGTGTTCCAGAACATGAGCGACGGCTTCTCGATCATGTTGAGACCGAGGAAGTGGAAGTTGATGTTCTTGAGCTTGTCGGCGAACTCCGCCACGCCGGGGTTGGAGACGATATCGGCAAAGTGCTCGTGCAGCACGTTGGCGATGGTCATCTGGGAATAGACGTCCGTCTTGGCGGGAGCGGTGTAGTAGCCGAGCCGGGTCACAACGTCCGTGAGCGTTGTGATATTCTCCTGGGTGAGCTTCATCAGCGCAACGAGCGGCTGACGAACCACAGAGTAGAGGATGATTACGATCGGGAAGGGGATCAGCGTCCACAGGCAGCCGGACATCGGGTTGATCTTGGCTTCCTTATAGAGCTTGGCGACCTCTTCCTGATACTTCTGCTTGTTGGTGGCGTAACGCTTCTCCAGCTCCTTCACGCGGGGCGTGAGCATGGTGGTGCGCATCATGCTGTGCTTGCTCTTCATCTGGAAGGGCAGCATGATGAGCTTCACGAGGAGACCGAAGAGAAGGATCGCTCCGCCGTAGCTGTTGCAGATGTTGTAGAAGAACAGCAGCACGGAGCCGAAAATTTTGATCATAATCATAGAAGATAACTCCCGTCTTTCAGCGTTGCCCGTTCAGGGCACAGGGTCATAAAAATCGTGTTCGCCGGTATGGAACGGATGGCACCGGCAGATGCGCTTGAATGCGAGCCAGCCTCCCTTGGCAGCGCCGTATTTCTCGATGGCTTCCAGCGCGTACTGGGAGCATGTCGGGATAAACCGGCAGCAGGGAGGCTTTCGGGGAGAGATATTTTTCCGGTAAAAACGGATGAGCCAGAGAAGAACGGCTTTCACTGGGCAGTATCCTCCGGCAGCAGTGAGAGCTTGCGGCAGGCGCGGAGAAAATCCCGCTCCAGCTCGCTGTAGGCAGCGGTGACGCTGCGCGAGCGCGCGACAACAACGAGCTCCGCGCCGCGGCGCAGCTCGGCTTCGTGGAGACGGTAGATCTCCCGCAGACGCCGCCGGACGCGGTTTCGCGTCACGGCGTGGCCGAGCCGGGTGGTGACGGTGAAGCCCACGCGGTTGCCGTCGGTCTTTACCCGGCGGGTATACACGACGAGCGTCGGCGTGACCGCGCTTTTGCCCTTGGCGTAGAGGCGGCGGAACTCGTAATTTTTCTTAATTGTCTCGGTATGCTCCATTGGCGCTCACGTCCCTTTCACCGGAGGAAGAGATCGCTCCCGGCGAGAGGGTGCTCAGGCGGAGAGTTCCTTGCGGCCCTTGGCGCGGCGGCGGGCGAGGACCTTGCGGCCGTTGGCGGTGGACATTCTCTTGCGGAAGCCGTGCTCCTTGGCACGCTGGCGCTTCTTGGGCTGGTAAGTGCGGATCATAGGGGACACATCCTTTCAAATTTTTTCCCATTATTCTCAACACCGGGTCTTCCCGGCGCAGATGGCGAATAAGAGATAATCAGACAAATATGAATTATATAGTAAAAAGGCGTGTTGTGTCAACCTTTTTAGATAAAAAACCGAAACCGCAGCAGCGCATATCGCCCCGGTAGACGTGCGGGCCGGATTTTGCTATAATAAAGCGCCGCGGACCGAAAACCGGCGAGGCAGCGCGGTCCGCGAAAAATCAAAGCAGGAAAGCAGGGCAGCTACACAGATGATCAAGGCGATACTGTTTGATCTGGACGGGACACTGCTCCCGATGGATCAGGATGAATTTACGAAAGGCTATTTCAAGCTTCTCGCAGCGAAGCTTGCTCCCTATGGGTACGAGCCGAAAACGCTGATCGATACGGTCTGGGCGGGTACGGCCGCCATGGTGAAAAATACCGGCGTGCAGACGAACGAGGCAGCTTTCTGGGAGAGGTTTTCCAGGACCTACGGCGCGGAGAAAACGGAGAGAGATAAGCCCCTCTTTGAAGAATTTTACGCCGACGATTTTCAACGGGCAAGCGTCTTCTGCCCTCGGAACGACAAAGCCGCGGAAACGGTCGCAAAGCTTCAACGGCTCGGCTACCGCGTCGCGCTCGCCACAAATCCGATTTTCCCGAGCATCGCAACCTGCGCCCGCATCCGCTGGGCAGGGCTCGCGCCGGAGGATTTCGCGTTTGTAACGACCTACGAAAATTCCGCATACTGCAAGCCGAATCCCGATTACTACCGGGATGCCGCGCAGCGGCTCGGGCTGTCGCCCGAGGAATGTCTGATGGTCGGCAACGACGCGCAGGAAGACATGATCGCGGAAACGACCGGCATGAAGGTATTTCTTCTCACTGACTGCCTTATCAACCGGGACGGCGCGGACATCTCCGTCTGGCCGAACGGCGGCTTTGATGAGCTGCTGCGCCGGATCGAGAGCGAATGGGAAAAAGCCCC
>ERZ772867.797-NODE-797-length-40920-cov-4.845369_pt1 | contig 40920 bp, 39 predicted proteins | sample MGYA00511341_ERZ772867 | MGnify/ENA primary metagenome ERZ772867 (study PRJEB29015, sample SAMEA2737707) | human gut metagenome | biome: human gut; feature: human-associated habitat; material: faeces | place: China | collected 2012 ... | reverse complement strand
AGCTTTCTGGCTTCTTCGGTGATACGCTCCACAGAGGGCACCACAAAGTTCTCCAGCTTGGGGGAGAAGGGAGTCGGCGTGTCATAAGCCGCCACGCGGACGATGGGCGCATCCAGAGAGGTGATGGCATGCTCTGCCACATAGGACGCCAGCTGAGCGCCCCAACCGCCGTTGTAATGATCCTCGTGAACGATCATCAGCTTGCCGGTCTTCGCGATGGATTTAAGTACCGTATCGTAGTCAAAGGGAACCAGAGTGCGGGGATCAATGATCTCGCAGCTGATGCCTTCCTTTTCCAGCTCATCGGCAGCCTGCATAGCCTTGTACCACATGAGCATGTTTGCAACGATGGTAATATCCTTACCCTCGCGGCGGATTGCAGCCTGGCCAAAGGGAATCGTGTAGTCCTCATCGGGGACCTCGCACATGGCGTTCAGCTGACCGGCTTCCTTGCGCTTTCCGCCGTAGAGCAGCTTGTGCTCAAAGACAATCACGGGGTTATCATCCCGGATGGCCTGCTTCATCAGGCCCTTTGCGTCATAGGCCGTGGAGGGGCAGATAACCTTCAGGCCGGGGCAGTGGATGAAATAGCTTTCCAGAGACTGGGCATGCTGCGCGCCGCGGTTGGTTGCGCCGCAGGGTGCGCGCATAACCATAGGCACATGCACCTTGCCGCCGGACATGTAGCACATCTTGGCAGCCTGATTCACCAGCTGATCCATCATGCAGAACAGGAAGTCGCCATACTGCAGGTCGGCCACGGGGCGCATGCCGTTCATGGCAGAGCCAACACACACGCCGGAAATCAGAATCTCGGAAATAGGAGTGTTAATCACGCGCACGCCTTCCAGACCCTCGCCCTTGACGGTGTAGCCGCCGTCCTTGTTAGGCACGCGGACATTGGCGCCAAACTCATCGCCCAGACCCTTGGTAACGGTAAAGGCGCCGCCCATACCGCCGGGAATATCTTCATCTTCGCCCAGGCAATACACACTGGGATCTCTGCGCATTTCTTCAGCGATGGCTGCTTTCAGCGCATCGGCAATCGACATAATAGCCATATTCTTTAACCCTCCCAAAATACATCATGCAGCGCGGACTCATTCTCAGGCAGCGGTGCGTTCTTGGCGTACTCCACGGCCTCGTCAATCTCGGCCTCCACCGCCGTCTCCATAGCCTGCAGCTCCTCCTCGGTGGCAGCGCCCTCGGCCAGAATACGAGCACGGAACAGCTTAATGGGGTCCTTGTCCTGAATCCAATCCTTCTCCTCGTCCTTGGCGCGGTAGCCGCAGGCATCGTTACGGGAGTGACCGCCATGACGGTAGGTCTTCAGCTCCAGAATCGTGGGGCCCTCACCGGCGCGGGCACGGGCAATGGCACGGGTGGCAGCCTCGTTGACCGCCAGCACATCGTTGCCGTCCACCACCTCGCTGGGAATGCCATACACAGCGGCGCGGCCAGCGGCCACATCCTGCTGGCAGCAGGTCAGTGCAATAGAGGTGTTGGCGGAGAACAGGTTGTTCTCGCACACAAACACCACAGGCAGCTTCCAGATACCGGCAGCGTTCATCGTCTCATGATAGGAGCCCTCGTTGGAGGCACCGTCGCCGAAGAAGCACACCACAACATTGTTCTTCTTCTGCATCTTGAACGCCAGTGCAGCACCGGCAGCAATGGGCAGGTTGCCGCCCACGATGGCATTGGCGGTCATGGCGCCGACGGAAATGTCGCCGGTGTGCATGGCGCCGCCCTTGCCCTTGCAGCAGCCCTCGGCCGCGCCGAACATCTCGCACATCATGGACTTAACGGACACGCCCTTGGCAATGTCATGGCCGGCAGGGCGGTGGGTGGTTGCCATCCAGTCATCCTTGCCCAGATCATACAGCATACCCACAGCACTGGCCTCCTCGCCGGTGGACTGGTGAATACTGCCGGGCATAATCCCTTCCAGGAACAGATAATAGATACTCTCCTCGTACTTGCGGATGGTGTACATCTTCTTGTACATACCGAGAGCTTTTTCTTTCGTGGGGAAATTGCTCATTTTCTTACTACCTCCTAATTTTTAAACACAGGGCTCTGCCAACAGGCAGTGGGCCGTGCGTATGGTTACTTCAGAATTTCCTCAATTACATGTCCGTCAGCCTGAGGCATCGTCTGGCCCAGAATGCGGGCGAAGGTGGGTGCCTCGTCAATCACGCGGCCCCGGCCAAGCTCCACGCCCTCCCGGATGGCAGGGCCCTTTGCCACAAACACAGGCTGCGGGCCATAGTCGGGCATATAACCGTGGGTAGCCCGGCCAAAGCGATAGTCACTGGCGTCAAAGTTCTGCACCAGCGGCCGCACCGCCCGATCGCCGAAGGAGGTGTATCCATCGGACTCAATCACGAAGCTGAAGTCTCCGGCAAGGCCTTCCTCCTCCAGCGCCTCCTCTGCGGTATAAATGCGGCCAATGCCGAACACGCCTTCCTCCTGCAGATCCCGCAGGGCCTGATAGACCTCCGCCTTCATACCCTCATCCTTAGGGTCCTTCACATAAACCAGGCAGCACATGGCGTTGGAGAAGCAATAGCCCTTCCAGTCTGTAACGGTGCCATCGGGCTTGACATCAATCAGTCCCGCATCTGCCAGCTTCACATTCAGGTTGATGGCCCGGTTGATGTCCCGCTGGCCGTGGTCGCTGACCATGATGATATTGGTTTCCTCCAGCAGGCCCAGCTCCTCCAGCGTGGAACCCAGCATGCCGATATAACGATCCAGATTGGCGCGGCACTGATCCAGATAGGAGCTGAATACGCCGTGCTTGTGACGGGTGGTGTCGAACTCACCTGTATGAACAAAGGTAACCTCAGGCTGGAACTTCTTCAAAATGTCGCAGGTGCAGGTGATAATCCAGTTATCCACCTTGGGCCACTGCATGAAGTTCTTCTTTCCGCCTTTTTCCCAGCCCTCACCCAGAAGGTCGGTATGGCTCTGCATGATCTGAATGACCTCATCACTGCTGCCCGCCCGGCGGAAACTGCTTTCCAGCGTGTCGCCCGGCTCAGGCATCCAGTATTCGTCAATCAGATAGTCAATGTTGGGGTTGCAGCCGGTAACAGGCCAGGACACAGAGGCAGTCTTCAGACCCGCCCGCTTGGCAACGGCGAATATATCTTCCACCGCGATCTTGTCGCTGAACCAAATCCAATTGTCGTCCTTGTTTGTGGTTGTAAAATTAAAGTTGCTGGTGATGTGGTGCTTTCCGGCATAGCAGCCGGTCAGAATACTGACATGTGCCGGATAGGTCACCGAGGGATAGATGGTACGCATGCCGCCTTTGAATTCACTGCCGCCAGCCAGATATTTCTGGAAATTCGGCAGCTTGCGCAGCGCCTCTACATCCTCTGTAACCATAGCGTCAACGGAAAATACCAACAATCGCTTAGCCATTGTATATAACTTCCTTTCAGAATGATTTACTCTTATATTCAACCGTTGTCTTTACAGCCTGATCCCAGCCGCCCAGCCGGGCCTGTCGTTCAGGTTCGCTCATATGCGGCGTAAAAATCTGATTGTTCTGGTTGGCCCGTAAACGGTCATAATCGTACAAACCTATGGCAATTCCCGCCACATAGGCCGCTCCAATGCCGGAAAGTTCTTCCTGTCTGGCAACTGCCACCGGGCAACCCAGAATATCGCTCTGGAACTGCATCAGGTACTCATTTTTGGTAGGTCCACCGGCCACGCGGAATTCAGAGACTGTTTCCCCGCTGTCCCGGCAAGCCGCCCGCACCAGATCAGCAATCTGATAAGCCACACTCTCCAGTGCCGCCCGCACAAGCTCCTTCCGCCCGGTCATCCGGCTCATTCCCAGGAAAGACGCCTGCGCGCCTGACGCCCAATGTGGAGCGCCGATGCCATTAAATGCAGGCACCATATAGGTCCGGTCTGCCGGATTGGCTGTCCGGGCAAGCTCTGCCGTCTGTCCGGGGCTATCAATGAGTTCCGCATTTTCTTTAAGCCAGGTGATAACTATGCCCGAATTTGCCACGCCCTCCAAAGCATACAGCGTTTTTCCGCCAATCCGCCACGCAAGCGTGGTGTTCATTCCGCTGGAAGACTCGACCGGAATCTCTCCCGTGTTCATCAGCATGCAGCTTCCGGTTCCGATGCCGCACATCGTGTCTCCCCTGTCGATGCATCCATGGCTGAACATTACGCCGTGGGAATCGCCTATGGCCGCATGGATGGGTACCTTGTGGGGCAGGAATCCGCCCAGATCCGTCTCTCCATACCACGCATCGGAATCGCACACCTGCGGCAGCATGGACATCGGGATATGATACAGGCGGCACAGTTCCTCATCCCACTGCATGGTGTGAATGTTGAACAACTGGGTACGGCTTGCATTGGAGACATCCGTCTTATGTACCTGCCCTCCTGTAAGCTGCCAGATCGTCCATGTATCCATGGTTCCCAGACACAGCTTCCCTGCATTCGCCGCTTCCTGTGCGCCGGGCACATTTTCAAGTACCCACGCAACCTTCGGCGCCGAAAAAAACGGAGAAAGCATCAGGCCCGTCTTCTTACGGACCATCCGTTCAACCTCAGGCGTGGCAATCCGGCTGCACAATTCCGCCGCCCGGTTGCACTGCCATACGATAGACTCGCAAACCGGCTTTCCGCTGGCGCGGTCCCACACAGCAACGCTCTCCCGCTGGTTGGTCACCGCAACCGCCGCAATAGCGGCCGGGTCAATGCCTGCATCCTTCACCGCAAGCTGTGCAACGCGGAAAATGTGGTCCGCAATCTCCTCCGCATCGTGTCCTACCCAGCCCTGATTGCTGATAATCTGGCGGTGCGGCATATCTCTGCGCAGGAGGAATCTGCCTTCTTCATCCAGCAGCATCGCCTTGGTTCCCTGTGTGCTCTGATCAATGGAGAGAATATACTGGCGTCCCATGGAGGCCCCTTTCCCATTTTACTAAAAGTAATCAAATAAATTACTTATAGCAAATGTAATCATAATACGAATTCGCCCAAAAATCAACCACATATGCCATAAAATATCTCTTTTGTTTCAGACGATTTGTGGCATTTTGCACATTATTTACGAATGCAAATTAGTAATCTATTCAGTTTCAAATTTCACTCATCTGCTGCATCTGATTCGGGATCATCACAGCGATCCAACACCAGATCCTCCAGCGGATCCCACAAGAAAGCCAGCGACAAAACCGACGCCGTAGAGAGTAAAATTACAACGCAAAAGAGCAGCGAGTAGGGATAAAACATTACCGCAGCATAGGTCAGGCCAAAAACGCAAACTGCGCTGCCGACCGCGCGAGGCAGACGCCCCAGCGCCAGACACACACCGTTCCACAGCGCCTGTGTAAACGGCATCTGTACGCAGGACAAAATCGAAGCTGTACACACGGATACCAGCGCGGCTAACGCGCCCGCCAGCACTGCTACATAGAGCAGCGGCCGCCCCGCTTGTCCAATCTGGTCAGACAAGGTTTTGCACCACAAAATTACCAGCGCATACAGTGCAAACAGCACTTCCAGCAGGACCCCTCTCCAGAATTTCTTCTTAAACAGGCTTTTATACTCCTGCACGCGGCTCAGGGCGCACCGCCCATCCATGACCTTGATCAGAGTTCCCTTCAAGGCCAAAATGGCCGGGCCAATTGTGATAATGGGAACAAATAACGCTGCCGTAATCAGATTCAACACCAGCAGGTTATTGAATTCTTCGCCAAACAAGCGTTTCAGAACCCGCATGCACCATCTGCCCCCTTCTCAAGTCATCAACTGTCTCACTTCTTATTTTCCTGCTGCGCGCGGCTGAGAACATAGTGACCATCCGCAGCCGGCTCTCCGTAAATATTAGTCACTGTGCGCACCAGCTGGGTCTGCACATCGTAAACAGCATCACCGGCGGTACGCACCCGTACCGTCCCATCCATACAGGTGTAAAAATCCATTGCGCCGCTGGCCACATACCGCCGCGCCACCGTTTTACTGGTTACCGACTCATGCATGCTGATAGCCGCCAGCGGGTGGACCGCTTCGATCAGCGCTTGACCGTTGGAGGTATCATACCCATGGTGGTTCATCTTCATAATATCCGATTGCAGCGCGGACCCGTAGCGGGCTACCATAGCATCTTCGCCCGGGCTGTACATGTCGCCGCTGGTCCAGAAGCTGGAATCGCCGTAGGTCAGGCGCATTGCAATGGAAGCATTGTTAGCCTCCATATACTGCTCAGAAATGGCCGCCTCTGTTTCCGGGTCAGGATTATAAACCGCCACATGAACCTTCTGGCCAAAGTCAAAGCTGTCGCCATCCCGCAGCACCGCGCAGGGTATCCCCAAGCGTTCTATTGTCTCCATTGCCTTTTGATATGTTCCGGAGCCGTACTCATGGGGATTTCTGTAGATTTGCCCAATCGGATACTTTTCTGCAATCTGTACAAAGCTGCCAATGTGATCCGAATGGGGGTGAGACATGACGAAAATATCAATCTTGGTGATGCCCATCTTTTGCAGCTGTTCGTCGATCTCCGGAAATGCCGCAGGGTTGCTGCAGTCAATCATCATTACAAGGCCCTCGGGGGAAGTACAAACCGTACAATCGCCCACATTGACCTTACTGTCTCCATTTTGATATGTCTCCTTAGTCGCCAGATAGCGCACAGTAAGATTTCCGGAATCCTTTTCGGTGTCAAAAACCGAAGAAGTATAGGTGCCGTCACTGTCCGGCTTGGGGGAGGTGGCCTTATTGCCGCCGCAGGCGGTCAGCAGTGCCAGAACCAGCACCATGGAGGCCAACAGGCTGAGCCATCTCTTTTTCATTTATTACACTCCTTTTAGGGAAGTTATACTCAAATTCACACTCATGCTCTAAAGGATAAGAGGGAACGGAGCATTGCTCCGCTCCCTCTCTGTTACAGGTCGCTTTTCTGTTTTCCTGCCGAGATCACTTAGCAGGGTTGGACAGGTTGTACAGCTCGATAGCTTCCTGAATGGTGTCGTTAGCCTTCTTGATAATGGTATCCAGATCGGCCTTCGGATCGGAAGCAGCCTCCTGAGTAGCCGTTTTGTTGGCAGCCTTCATCTCATTGGAGATGGGGATATAGGGGTTGTTGGCGGAAGAATCGGACTTCTCCAGGCTGGTGTACACATCAGCGATGGCGGGGAAGGTGTTCTTCACATAATCCTGATAGGTGGTGCTGTTGTAGGCATCGGAGTTGGGAGCCAGGTAACCGGTCATGGTAGAGAAGTTCGCAGCCTGATCAGCGCTGCTGGCAAACTTGATGAACTCATAAGCGCCCTTCTGAGCCCACTTGTTGCCGTTGTTGCAGATAAAGCTACCAGTACCACCGGCAGGGTTACCAGTACGCTTGCCAGCGGAAGTAGCGGAGATCATGGGGACAATACCAACCTCGAAGTTGTTACCCACTGCACTCAGAACCTTGCCAGTAACGGACACAACAGCCATCATCATGGCACAGGAGCCATCAGCCAGCTGAGGGATGATCTCCTTCTGATAGTTGGAGCCATAAGCAATAGCCAGATTGTCGGCATACAGCTTCTGATAGGTACCCAGCATGGTCTTAACTGCATTATTTACAGTGCTGTCGCTGGTGTACAGGCAGTTCGCAATGGCGCCCTTGTAGCCGTTGTCATTATCATAATACATGATACCCTCGCGGCCCAGAGCAGCATTGAAGTAGTATCCATCGGGATGGAAGCCAATACCATAAGTGGTGTAGCCGCCGTCTACCAGCTTCTTGCTGATGGTGTACAGATCCTCGAAGCTCAGCAGTTCCTTGGTAGCATCGATACCGGCCTTGGCAAACATGTCCTTATTGTAGTAAATAGCGGGATAGCTGTAGCCCTGAGGATAGCCGATCTGGTTACCCTCGGCATCCTGATAAGCGGCACGGATAGCGTCCCAAGTGTTGTCCAGTTCTTTCCATGCACCCTTCTCATCAATGTCGATGAACTCCTGAATGGGAACACAATAGTCCTCGTTGGCATACATAGCCACGTTCTCCACAGCACCGTGGAACAGGGCCGGCAGGTCCTCCTGTGCGGTGGAGGCGATCTTGGCATTCATCTCAGCCTGGTTGCCCTGAGACTCCACGGTAACATGGTACTCAGACTGGCTGTTGTTGAATGCATCCACGATCTGCTGGTACTGGTTTCTCATGGTCTCACCGAAGTAAGTCCACACCACTACCTCGATGGTGCCTTCAGGCTTCTCGCCCCAATCAGCGGTAGGGTCCTTCTTCTGTCCGCAGGCGACGAGGCTCAGTGCCATCACCAGCGCCAGAATCATTGCAAGGGTCTTTTTCATACGCTTTTCTCCTTTTTAAAATTTATAAAACACGAATCCCGTGTTCTACACAAGCAAACAGGCTCTCCTCAGCCCTTCACGCCGCCGGCGGTCATGCCCTTGATGATATAATCCTGCCCGAACACATAGGCAATCACAGTGGGGATAATGGCAATCATGGCACTGGCCAGAATCTGGCTGTAATCCACCACATCGCCGGCAACCAACTGCGCAACACCCACCTGCACCGTGCGCAGGGTGTTCTTGGTCGTAACCAACAGAGGCCAGAAATATGCGTTATAAATGCTGACAAACAGGTACACTGCCAGCGAAGACAGCGTCGGCAGAGACAGCGGCAGGGCAATCCGGAACAGGAATCCAATGTCCCCGCAACCATCCAGCGTGGCCGCTTCCTTAAAATCCTTGGACAGCGTCAGGAAATACTGCCGCATCATGAAGATGGAAGTGCCGCCCACCAAGGATGTTACGATCAAGCCCAGATAGGTGTTGGTCAAGCCCAGATTCTGCACGGTGACAAAGTTGGTAATAACCACCACCTCGCCGGGAATCATCATGCTGGCCAGCACAAGACCGAAGAAGAACTTCTTCCCTTTGAACTCAAAGAAGGAAAATCCATACGCCGCCAGGCTTGCCACGATAATCTGAATCGTAATAGCCAGCACGCAGACAACCAGCGAGTTCTTCAGGTAGCTCAGCAGAGGAATCTTCTGAAACACCTCCACAAAGTTCATCAGCGTGGGGTTCGCGGTGAACAGGCGCAGCGGTGTGCTGGTCAGTTCTTCCTCATGCTGCAGCGAAAACAGGAACCCCATAATCAGCGGCGAAACAAACAGAATACCAATCAGCGTCTTCAGCGCAAAGGAACCGCCGGACTTTAATTTCTTGACTTGTTTTTGTGTCATCATTGATAATGCACCACCTTATCTTCCAGAGCAAACTGGATACGCGTGAGAACGAAAATCATCAGGAACAGGAAGATGGCCTGCACACACGCCGTCTCAAAACGGCCATTGACAATAGCGTTTTCATAAATGTAATAAATCAGCGTCTTTGTGCTGTTGGCAGGACCGCCCTGAGTCAACAGCTTAATCTGGTTAAAGCACTTGAAGGAATTGTTGATGTTCAGGAAAAGCACAAAGAAAATCTGCGGAGAAGCCAGCGGCAGGATAATCTTCCGAATCCGCTGCATCGGTCCGGCGCCATCCAGCCAAGCACTTTCCAGCAAATCCTCCGGCACATTTCGGAAACCCACCAGCAGGAAAATAAAGCTCGTGCCGATATGCTGCCACACCGTCATCGTAACAACGCACCAGAAAGCCGTTCCCTTTGTGGTCAGCCAGGAAATATCCGTGCCAAGGAGGTTATTCAGCACGCCGTTGTGCTGGCTGAAGAAAAACAGGAAAATAGCAGCTGCCGGAGAAGATGCAATCGCCATAGGCAGTGCGTACATCGTCTGATATACCTTGGACCAGCGCACCTTTTTAGTGGCCAGCAACGCAAAGATCATGGCAATGCAGAAGGTGAATACCAGATTCGCCGCAGCCATCTTTATCGTCACCAGAACGACCTGCCAGAACTCGTCCTTCTTCAGCACCCGAATCCAGTTGCCGATACCTACCCACTTGGCAAAATTACCTCGTTTATCGGTCACTGCAAAGCTCAGTACAAGTGCCCGTATAAAGGGATAAAATGTGAACGCGCAGAACAGAAGGATAGCCGGGGCAATCAGTAGATATGGCAGCTTCTTCGTCTTTTTCTTTTTTGCCAGCGGCAATTCTTTATTTTGTGACATTATAAATCCTTTCCCGGCTCGGGGCCGTTTGTTTTATCCATTCAGGCAATCGACCGTTCGCTGTGCATCTGCCCTGAACAACTCTGTCGTCATATGGGATCCCTGCACATATTCGAAGATTAACTCGGCATCCGGCGTCTCTCTGCCAATCTGCCGCAGAAGATTCTCCATCTGCTCCGGCGTATACCACAGCCCTTCTTCAAACATGGGTCTGTGCAGATCGTGGTACCCATCCGTATTATGCAGATGGTAGCCCCGAATCCGGGTGCCCAACTGCCGGATCAGCAACGGAATATCCCAGTGATTTGCCATCGCATGACCCGTATCAATCAGGGCGCCCACTTCATCAGGCAGCTTATCAAACAGCGCCACATATTCATCCTGATCCAGAAGCACACTGTTCTTTGCCGGAAAGCCCACATTCTCTACCAGCAAATGAGCCTTCTCATCTCTGGCCCGTTGAGCCATGTGCAAAATTGCCTCCAGCGACCACGCCTGCAGCTGCTGCCGCTGATTCGCCGGAACCGGTCTTTCATGCGTGTGCATGACCATAGAGCGCGCATGAAACATATGATACCAGCGAAACGCCTTGGAAAAGGCCTCATCCATGTGCTTACGCTCCTGACTGTCAGGTGCGCCGCTGATTTCTACAAAAGGGGCATGCAGCGTCACAGGAACATCCCGGAACCGCTCCTGCTGTGAATCCAGCAGCTGGTCAAAATTCGGAATTGACCAGCCGGTCCCCAGCTCCACGCCCATAGGGATCTCCGGGCATGCCTGCCGAAACTGATCCAGCAGGTCATAATGTTCAAAATTTACGCCAAAAGATGAAATAAACAACTGGTTCATGGTATCGCCTCAAGCAAGAATAGGATAGGGGCACGGGGGGCAAAACAGTTTCAGACTCATATACTCCGGATGTCCCTTCATTTTTTCAAATGTAAAGGAGTCAACAACCCGCTGCTCCTCCGTCGTGCAATCTGCTGCAACGGCCACATAGCCGAGATCTCTGTAGCGCAGCGCGTGAGACGCATATCCAAACAACTGCTCGCAAAAGCCCTTGCCCTGCAAGTCCGGCCGCACATACATGCGGCGAATCACCGCATATCCCTCCGGCAGGTCAGAATCCTGTTCCATCAGAATATAGCCGGAAGGCTCTCCCTTCAAAAAACTCAGTGCAACGCTTCCGGGATGCCATTCCAACGCAGCCTGCACCCGCTCCAAAAAACGCTTCGGGTCAAACGCCTCACCGCGCTGTTCAGCGTCTTTCTCTGCCAGATGCAGAAGCATCTGTTCCTGCTCCGGCAGCTTCACGGGATAAACCGACATATTTATATCCGCACCCGCAACGCCGCTCCAGCTGCGTTTCAACCGATCCGGCAGATGAGAATCGTCGTTGGTGTACATCGCTGTAATATTTCCGGCCGCATCCACCTCCAGCAGAGACACCGAGGTATTGTCCCCATGTCCGCAGCTTTTCACTTCCTCCATCGGGCGACCCAGAATGGCGCACAGCGTAGCCTTGATCGTGCAGGAGTGAGAAACAGCCACTGCCGTCCCCTGGGGGCCAATCTCTTTTGCAATCTGCCTCAGCCCATAAATCGTCCGTTCCGCCACCTGCTGAAAATTGCTGGCGCCGGGCGTAATGATTGCCCACGGAGTTTCCGACCAGGCCCGGTTGGCCTCCGGATATTCATCCGCAATGTTCCCCCACGCCATGTCCTCCCAGACGCCGGTACTGACCTCTCGAAGGGAAACCTTCACCCGCACCGGAACATGGTGCTCCTGCGCAATGGGTTCCGCCGTCGCAATCGAGCGAAATGCATCACTGCTATAAACCCTGTCAATATGTATATTCTGGAACCGGCGGCGGAGCACCTGACATTGTTCATACCCTTTCCGGGTTACCAGACCATCCACGCGCGCCTGTGTTCTTCTGGAGGCATTTCCCTCCGCTTCGCAGTGCCGGACGAGGTAAATCTTTGCCATCCTCATCTCCCCTTCATGTCTTGCTGTGTTACAGGCTTTATTAAATCAAGTTCAACTTTTCAATTAGTAATTTAGCAAAGCCATAACAGAACCAATTCCCTGTCTTGTTGGTTTTAGCTTAGCACACTCCTCCCCACAAAGCAAGATGTTTTTTGCTCTTTTTTGTAACTATATATCGTAAATTTTTCTATTTTCCGCTGTATTTGTGCATAGTATATAATTCGCATGTATACTTTTTGTACACTTTTTTCTTAAAATCTATTGTTAAAATGTTATCTATATTTACTAATTCGATTTTTCCTCTTTTCCACACTTCGTAATTTTTTAGTGCTTTTATTATTAAATTCCTATTGCATTCTTTCCTGTCCCATGCTATACTTGTCCTAATAAAGTCAGTAACTCAGGAGGTCGCCATGCGAACAAAAGGTGTTACCATGCAGGATATTGCCAAGGCCGCCGGTGTCTCTCAGTCCACCGTGTCCATGATCCTGAACCAGAAATCCAGTTCTTTCCCCAGCGCCACCATCGAAAAAGTGCTGTCTGCGGCCTCAGCGCTGAATTATCAGTTCCGTCGCACCACGCCGCCCCCCTCCAATAACACCGTGCTGCTGGTGTCCGTCCAGCCCACTAACCCTTACTATTCCACCATGCTTCAAGGGGTAGATCGGGCTGCCGCCTCGCAGAACATCACAGTTGTCACCGCCTGCACATATCATAATCCCGCGCTGGAGGGCTCCTATGTCCAGATGGCTTTGGACCACCATTTTCTCGGGATTATTTTCCTGTATCCACCGGATAATGATGCTGTCTACACCAGTGCCAGCAATCGCATTCCCATCGTCACCATTTGCGACCGTTCCAGTCAGATGCCCGGCGATATTGTGGAGCTGAACAACTTTGAAGCCGGCGTGCTGGCTGCCCGTCACCTGTTGGATTTGGGGCACACCAATATTGCCGTGCTCACCTCCTCCTCTGTGCGCAGCACCACCACCCGGGCCACCCGAGTGGCTGGCATTCTCTCTGAAATTCGCAAAGAGCTGTCCGACGACCACCTGCTGATTCTCAGCGGTAGCAGCTCCTCCTCCGACCGGCTGCAGGATAAAAGCTCCCATTATGAGATGGGCTACGCACTGGTGCAGAACAAGCGGCTCTTTCAGAAGAATGTCACCGGCATCATCTGCGTCAACGATATGGTGGCCTACGGTGCCATGGATGCGCTGATCAGCCGGGGCTACCGCATTCCGGACGATTTTTCCGTAATTGGTTCAGACAACCTTCTCTTTTCCGGAATGTCTCAGGTGTCCCTTACAACCATCGAGCATCATCCTCATATTGTTGCCCAATCTGCCTTAACCACACTTCTCAACCGCACCCACATGTCGGTCATCAATCAGTCCGGTTCTAACACCGCCCGTTTTCAGGTGCAGTGCCAGCCCAATCTTGTGATCCGCAGTTCTACCGGTCCCGTCCGCAAGGCCGTTCTCCCTGTGCAGGAGTGAAGCCAATAAACCATATCTTCTAAAACATAAATACCGGCAGAAGGCCCCCGGTGCTTTGCACCGGAGGGCCTTCTGCTGTATGCAAGGCATCTCCCGCGCTGCACGCCCCCAACGAAAAGCGTCCCCTTTCAGCGTACAGCAAACCAGTAAAGTAATAATGCAAAAATACGGTGCAGCCTCAAACCGAAGCTGCACCGTATTCAATATCCTAATTCTGCTGTAATCCCCCGCCCACAGCCGGAAAGTTTCTTCATCAGAACGCCTTCACAGCCGGGACAGACAAATCACTTCGCAGTCTCAGCCAGATAATCGGCTGCAAACTGAGCCGCCACAGCAGCGCCGCGATGCAGAATCGTCTCATCCACATCGTACTTGCCGTGATGGTTGCCGTACATATAGGGCCAATCCTTGTTGTGGCTGGCCACAAAGCCAAAGATGTAAGGCACGCCCTTCTCGCCGGTACCGAACCAGGAGTAATCCTCGCTGCCCATCAGAGGAGGCGCATTGAACAGGCTGTCCTCGCCATACAGTTTCACCACAGCGCTCTGCGCAATGCGGTTCAGCTGATCGTCGCTGTTGATAACAGGAGGCGTCATGTACTTATAGGTCAGGGTTGCCTTGGCACCGAATGCCGCAGCGGTGTTCTCCACAACGCGGCGCAGCTCATCCTCTACCTCAGTGCCGGTCAGGAAGGTACGCACAGTGCCCTCCAGCGTGGCCGTACCGGCCAGCACATTCCAGCGGCTGCCGGCGGTGACCTTGCCGATGGTGATGACCAGCGGATTCAGCGGGTTGTTCATACGGGAGACCAGCAACTGGATTGCCTGCATGATGGAACTTGCCACCATCACGGCATCCAGACCCTCATGAGGAGCGGAAGCGTGGGCGGACTTACCCTCCACCTCGATGGTAATACCATGGCAGCAGGCCATCAGGTTACCGGCAGGGAATGCAATACCGGGCGCATCGAAGGTGCCCCAGACATGCACGCCATAAATAGCGTCCACGCCCTCCAGCGCGTTCTCCTTCATCATTGCCAGCGCACCGGTGGCAGTCTCCTCAGCGGGCTGGAATACCAAGCGTACATCGCCGCAAAGTTCGTCCTTCACCTCATTGAGGATCTTGGCAGCGCCCAGCAGCATCGCCATGTGGTTATCATGGCCGCAGGCATGCATCTTCCCCTCGTTATGAGAGGCGAAGGGCAGGCCGGTCTCCTCCTTCACAGGCAGGGCATCAATGTCGGAACGCAGGGCCACGGTCTTACCGGGCTTGCCGCCATGAATGGTAGCCACCATACCATAGCAACCCTTCATTTCACGGATGTCTGTGATTCCCAGTGCCTCCAGATCCTTCTTCAGTTCTGCGCGGGTATTCTTCTCCTCGCCGGACAGTTCCGGGCAGGTGTGGTAGAAACGACGACGCTCAATGATGTAGTCGTTATACTGCTCTGCAAGTGCTTTGATATTCATAATACAAACCCCTCTTTCGATTGTTTGATACTTATATTATAACAATTTCTCCATCAGATGCAAGATATATTTTGAAAAAAACGCAAAAAAGCTGAAAAGCTTTTTATTTTTACTCCCTTCTCTGTGACATTTTGCCAAAAAACGAAAGGCCGGCTCCCAAGGAGCAAGCCTTTCGTTTTGTCATTTGTATGTTCCCGGTACGCTTATACCGACCCCATTAGAACATGGAGGCGAAGATACCCGCAACGATAACGGAGGTGATGGTCACAGTGGTGAAACCGCCGACGATCATGGGCGGGAACATCTTGCTCATCAGGAACTCCTTCTCCTCGGGGGTCTGAGCCAGAGCGGAGCAGGTAGACTCGGTAATGATCGCATTGGGGGGGAAGCCGTACAGGGCGGTCAGTGCGGTGGCCAGAGCCAGCGCGAAGGACATCTTCAGCACCTTGGAGATGACGAAGCAGAGGATGGCCATACCCAGAACGCCGACGATAATCAGCAGAACCATGGGGCCGATAATGCTGCCCAGCATCTGGGGAGTGCAGTCCTTCAGACCGTCGAAGATGTACATCATCAGGGCGAACATGATGATACCATAGGAGTTTGCCTTGTTCAGAGAGTTCTCATCCAAGAAACCGATGGAGGTGAAGATGATACCCAGAACCAGAGCCCACACGGCGCCGCTGATCTTCATGTTGATCACCGGAATCACCCAGGAGCCCAGCTGCGTTGCAAACCAAGCCACAATACCCAGCTTCAGCAGGATAACGACAGGGCCGTTCCACTTCTCGGGCAGGGGGGGCAGCAGCTTCTTCTTGGCCTTCTTGCCGTCTTCCAGCTTGCCGTTCACGGCGTCAACCTCATTGCTGGCGCCTTCCAGCTTGGCAGCACCGGCACGGAAGTCCTTCAGCAGGCGCTTGCCTTCCAGCTGCAGGCACACAGCCGTCAGAGGATAGCCGGCGAAGCCCTGCACGCAGTACATGGCAATGGCGAACACGGCAGCCTCGGTCAGACCTGCGTCAGTAGCAGCCTTCTGCATGGTAGTAGCAGCAATGATACCACCGGTCAGGGGAGGCAGACCGGCAACCACCAGATCGCGGCCAATGATGCCGGGCAGAATCAGCAGGGACAGCGCACACATACCGGCAAGACCGGCAAGGCAGACCACAATGGTCTTCCACTGCTCCAGCAGCTGCTTCACGGAGATAACCGTGCCCATGTGGGTAACCAGCAGATAGATACCAATGGTGCTGCCAAAGGGAATCAGCATGGAGTCGCTGATCAGCGTCTTGGGCAGAATCGTCCAGTAGCCAACCAGAACCACAATAGCGGTGACGAAAACGGAGGGAACCCACGCTTTCGTCACATTCGAGACCGCTTCACCGATGAAGTACACGATGCCGCAGATCACAAATGCAAGTGCGAAGTTATACATAGAATTTCTCCCTTCTCTTGGATTTGGCCTCCATTCTACCAGTTTCACCAAAATAAAACAAAGGTCAAAAGTTTATAATGATAATACACTCTTCACTCCCGCCTGTCAATTGTTTTTTGAACAAAATGTGAATGAAATTTTTTCTCTCTCACCTTAGTGGTAATTTTTTTCCTTCATTTGCATTTGTTTCACTTCAAAAGTGCGCTTTATGGGATTTCGTGCCGCTTTAGCCGTGTAAACCGTCGGTCAGTGCTCCCTCGTTTTGTCATAGCCGCAAGCTATATTTTCCCTTCTGCCAGCACTTTTTTCATCTCTATCTCCATTACACTCCGATTTTCTAAACTCCGCGCGTTGCCGGCAGGAAAGGGCAATGTTTCCTGTCTCAGCCGTTCTATTTTTATTTCCGCAAAACTTCCTGACGCTATTTTCTGTCATAACCGGGCTTCCGGGCTCCCGTGCAGAATCGGTCATCCCGGTGGTTTCATCCGTTTGAAGACCACACCCCGAAAAAAGGCGGCGCAGGAGCTCTCCTGCGCCGTCCGCCATTCTCAGTTGTTCACGCCATGGTGCACCGGCGTCGTTTCCTCTGTAATGGGCAGGAACACATATCCCTGCTCCCTTGCCGCCCGGATAATCTCCTCCAGCGCGTCAGCGGTGGTCTGTTTTGCGTTGGTATCATGCATCAGCACCACATTTTCCCGTCCCGGGCGAAGGTTGTCCACCACATTGTGGTAAATATTGCTGCATGGTACGCCATTTCCGCCCGCGTCGCCGCTGGACACATTCCAGTCAAAGTAAACCCAGCCCTCCTGCTGGCTGCGCTTTGTTACCCGGGACATAATCCCATCGCAGTAATCCCGGCTGATGGTGTTGGAGCTTCCGCCCGGGAATCGGAACAGCTTCGTGTCATAGCCAAAGTCCTCCCGCAGCCGCTGCCGCAGCCGTTCGATGTTCTCCATAAACCCGTCATCCGAGGTATACACCGTCCGGTAATCGTGAGAATAGCCATGAATACCAATGGTATGCCCCTCCCGGATCATTCGCTCCAGCAGAGGTTTTTTGTCATCGCTGTAATTCAGGATAAAAAAGGTTGCCTTCACACGGTTTCGCGCCAGAATATCCAGCACCTGTTCCGTCACCTCAGAGCTTGGCCCATCATCGAAGGTCAGGTATACCGTGTTTTCTCCCCGCTCCGGATACACCGTTACATAGCGTATTAGCTCCGCCCGATTGCCCGCATTGTCGCACACGCTGTAGCAGATCGTCTGTGTGCCGCAGCTTCCGGTATCCACTGTGCCTGTTGTCTGCACCCGGTCTGTAATATCCCCGTCCAGATCGTCCCGGGCACTGTATCCGGCTTCCTCATAAGCCGCGCCCACCGGCAGGTACAGATGCGTCTCGCCCTCCAGCGTCAGCTCCGGCGCCACCTCGTCCCGGATGGTCACCGTACGCGTGCGTTTTGTCTCATTTCCTGCCGCATCCCGCGCCGTGTAGGTCAGCAGCATTCCTTTTTCCGTCTTTTCGCTGCTCACCAGCACTCGACCGGTTATGTCTCCGTCGTAGTTGTCCCGGGCCTCATACCCCGGCTCCTGATATAGCTTTTCTGCGGATACGGTCAGTTCTTCTCCGCCCGTCAGCGTCAGTTCCGGCGGTGTGCTGTCCACCACCTTCACCGTCCGCCGCACCGTCTCTGCTCGCCTGCCATACCGGGCAGTATATGCCAGTTCATAGGTGCCGCACACCTCGGTGTCCACCTCGCCTGTCCTCACCACCTGATCGGTCAGGTCGGTATTTCCAAAATAAGCATCCCCCACGCCGGGGTCCCGAAAGGCCGAAAACACCTCCACCTGCATGGTTTTCTCCCCGGCAAGCTTTATATGCACCCATGGCAGCAGGGCAAAATGACCCACCGCCAGGCTCCACACGCCGATGGCCGCCGCTGCACCAGCCACCACGGCCATCGCAGCCCAGCAAGCCCCTTTCTTTTTTCTTTTCTCCAATCCCTCACCCATATTTTTACATTTTCCCCACTTCCTGTCATAAAAAAGTCCCGTGAACCACGGGGCTTTTCTTTCTTTTTTCTATGGAAATTTACCGTTTTCTTCCCTTGTGCAGGATAATTCCCGCCACCGTCAGCGCCACCGACACCATAGACAGCACAGCCGCCACAACCAGCACCGGGTTCACGCCCGCGCATTCCTGCTCCGTCTCCGGTTCTTCGAAGGCAGGCTGCGCCTCCGTCTTCTTCACAAGGCCCTTCACTGCTCTGAATCCCGCCTCTGCGGTGTTCACCGTAAAGTCGATCATGGCCTTTCCTGCCTCCAGGCCGGTCTCAAGCACCTTCTTGCCGGAGTTTTTCAGGGTTTCAAAAAAATTCTCCATTTTGTCCTCCCCCTCGTAAATTATCCATTCGACCGCGCCGCAGCGCCGCCGTCGTTGTACGATTTCATTATAGAGCCTTGTTCTTTCCCCGTCAATTGCAATCCGGTAACAATGCAGGTACAAATTGCCCACATCATCCCTTGATTCGCCTCTGTCCGGCCCATACGCCCACGATGTTTCGCTCCTCCATCAGGTAAATGGCCCGCTCAAACCGTTCCTGCACCGTCAGCCCTCGCACCGGCTCTGGGAAATCCCCGTCATCCACGGCAATCGCATGCAGGGGCCGCCCCGGCTGAAAGCCCGCTTTTCCGTCAAAATAGCTGTGCCCCGCGCCGGAGCCAAGATAGTACCCTTCCTCCACCGTAAGAAAGTCCATTTTCTCTCCGTCCATGATCCGCCTCACCTTGGACGCTCGTATGGCCGCCGTCACTGCCCTGTACATGGGCAGCTCGTCTCCGCCCGCAATATCCGAGCCAAGCGCCACCCGGTTTCCCTCCCGCAGCAGGGTCCGTACCGGGCAGATGCCCGATGTAATATTGATGTTGGAATCGGGGCAGTGTACCGCCCACACGCCGCTGCGGCGCATGGCAGCCCGCTCTGTGGCAGAGCTGTGCACGCAGTGTGCCATCAGCGTCCCCTCCTTCCACAGGCCAAACCGCTCATAGCTTTGCCAGTACTCCTCCGTACCTGTCAATTCCCGCACAAAGGCAATCTCCCGTCCGTTTTCCGACAGGTGCGACTGCACCGGCAGCCCCCGTTCCCCGGCAAGTCTGCCGAGAAAAGCCATAATCTCGTCGCTGCATGCCGGGGTGAAGCGTGGCGTCAGCATGGGCTTCACATGCGCAAATTTCGCTTCATCCAGCCACCGCAGCGTTTCTTTTTTTGATTCCTCCGTCTCCTCCTGACACACTCCCGCCAGACAGTTCCGGTCCATGTTCACCTTTCCTACATAGCCCCAGATGCCCGCCTTTTCCAGTTCCTCCATCAGAATCAGCGTCGCCTCGGCATGCATAGAGGAAAAGGCGCACACCCGCGTCGTTCCGTTGTCCGCCAGCTTCCGCGCCAGCTTTCTGTAAACTCTCCGGGCATATTCTCCGTCTGCAAACCGCGCCTCTGTCGGAAAAGCATACTTCTCGAGCCAGTCCAGAAGCGGCACATCCATTCCCATCCCCAGCATGGGATATTGCGGCGCATGCAGATGCATATCGGCAAAGGACTGCATCACCAGCCTGTCCCCCATATCCTCCACCGGCGCATTTCTGTATTCCCCCGGCAGCTTTTGGTAAACGCCGCGGATCACTCCGTCTTCCGCAACCAGATACCCGTTCTCAGTGCACCGCAGCTGTCCCGGCTCCGGCGCGTCTATGATGTGTCCCTTGATAATCTGCACCATGTCTTTTATCCTCTTTCATGAAATAAAAACAGGGCGCCCCGCCTCCCGGCAGAGCACCCATAGCAGGGCCATCGGCAGCCCCGTAGAAACATCCGCGCCATATCTGCGGATTTATATGAGCTTATCTATCGCTTCCTGTATTGTACCACAGGCTTTTTCTTTTCGCAACCCCTCAGTTCTCCTCCAGCGCCGCCGGAGCGTCCCGCTCCTCGTCAGGCTGCTGCACCGTCACCTCCGCTCCTGCGCCGAAGTCCAGCTGAATCACCGCCTGTGCCGCGTTCACCGCGCAGCTCACCTTCATGCCCCGCTTTTCCGCCGCCCGGTCCGCCGCCTCCAGCAGCTGCCGCAGAATCTCCCGGTTCAGTCCGCCGCCCCGCCAGTGAAACACGAAATGCGTCTGCTTCTTCCGCAGAGCCTGTGCCACCCGCTTTTCCACATGCTCTGTTTTTGTAAAGGACAGACTTCTGTAATAGTATCCCTTTTCCTCCGTACATGCCGGCGCCTGCAAAACCAGCTTCTCGTGGTCCCGGAAAATGTGCCGGTCATCCAGATTGAAATAGTCATATCGCTTTGTTCCCCGCTGCAGGCTGTTGTCAAAGGTGGCATCCAGATGGTATCTCTGCCCATCCACCGTGATAATATTCCAGGCGTGCCGGTATCGGATTCCCTTTTCCGGTGCAGCCTCGCTCAGTGCCACAATGCACGCAAGTCCCACCGCGTCGCACAAAGCCTTCACCGTCTTGGCAATTCCCTCACATACTCCCACCCCCTGGGTCAGCGGCCCGATAATCTCGTGGGAGTAGGCTTTTTTCAGCTTGTCATAGCGCACATTTTCCAGAATAAAGTCGTGGATGGCTTCTTCCTTCTCCCGCTGGCTTTTCCCCTTCAGTGGTTCTGCCAGCCGCCGCAGCCTTGCCTGCACCGCCTGCTGGTGGGTGCGGATTTTTCCCTTGTCAAACAGATAGTCCGGCAAAAACTCCACATGCTCTGCTCCCGGATAATACCGATAGCTGTACCCCGTCACATAAAACAGCAGCGGCTCATCCAGCTTCAGCCGCAGGTATACCTCCGCCAGCCGTTCCGGTTCCAGCTTTGGAATGCGCACCGCGCTGCTCAGTCCCTCAAATCCGCTTTTTAAACTCTCATATACGCACTTTTCCTCCCGGCTCAGTGCGCCGTAATAATACCCCGCCATGTGTTTCCCCTCCGTTCTCTCTTTATTCTACAGGAAAGCTTTTCTCTGTCAAGGGGGCATAATGCCGCTCCCCAAAGCGGTATATCCGCTTTGGGGAGCATGCTTTCTTTTCCTATGCCGCAGGGCCGATTTCTTTGCTTTTACACGCCCGCACTCTGTCCATACCGGGAAAACAACCCCGAAACGCCCTTTCTCTGTCCCGGCGTCATTCGGCCGCTGTACTGGCTGACCAGCGCCGCCGCCCGTTCGCTCTGCCCTGCTTTCAGATAGTTCTCCATAGCCCGCTGCAAGCTTTCCATGGCCACGCTGCTCAGTGACTCCGTTTTTTTCTCCCCGCCGGAAACCGTTCCTGAGTTTACCCGCGCCCCATCGGAGGCTTTCTGCTCGCTGCTTGCCTTGCTGGTAAAGTGGTTCAGCATCAGCTTGTAGCGGTCATAGTCCTCCTTGCTGCGCGTCTGCGCCTCCTGCTCTGCTGCGTCATAGGCCTCCTGCCACGCCTTCATCGCATCCTGCCACCGGTCATAGGCCTGCGCTTCCTGCTTCTGCACCATGCCGTACTGCTGCTCCAGCGCGGCCCCCTCCTGGTCATATCGCTTCCGCGCGTTCTCCTCCAGCTGCGGCATCAGCTCTGCCAGCTGCTGCAAATACCTGCCGTAGGCCTGCTGTCCTGCCGTCTGCGCATAGGTCGAGCCGAACCCGCCCGTCAGGCCCGCCGCCGCGCCCATGGTGTCCTCCATTGCCTCCCTGCCCCGGTCGGCATACAGCCGGGCATAGCCCTGATATGCCGCATCCGCCTCCGGGTCATAGGAAAACTCCTTCCGTCCCGCAATCCGGTCATACAGCTCTGCCAGCTGCTCCTCAAATGCCGAGCGGTACTCTCCCGGCCGCACAGCCCCAAGGCTTTCCCGCATCTGTCGCGCCGCCGTCACCTCGTCCGATGGGGTGTACCCCTGTTCCAGTCTGTGCAGCGCATCGTATGTCTCGTCAGACACGCCGGAGAGCACCTGTTTTCCGGTGCTTGGGCCTGCTGCGGCAGCCGTCTGCCGGTTCAGGTGTCCCCATGTCTCATCTCCTACCACGCCGTCCACCCGCAGTCCGTTCTTTTTCTGATAGTCCACCACCGCGTTGTAGGTCTTGTTTCCGAACACTCCGTCCACATCCAGCCCGTAGCCGCTGCCGTTCAGCTTCTCCTGCAAGGACTTCACCACCTCGCCGTTGTCACCCCGCCATAACTTTGTGTTTGCCATTTTTCTTCCTCCTTATGCCGTCCGCTGCCACATGTAAACCGCCAGATACGGCGGCAGGTTGTTGTGTGGCTGATTGTGGTCATCACTGATTACCTCGCCCGCAACAAGTTGTCCGCCCCAAGAGACACTTGGCTTTGCATAGCCGCCGGACATGTCAGCCCTTATGATAGAGCTGTAGGGGTCTTCGCTGCCGCCGGGCGCATAACAGTTCTGCGTGTAGGCTCTGCTTGTATTTCCCCGTTGTCTCACCCAATGCTCATGGTTTGGTATTTCATCGACGGTCAGCGTGTGCCGCGCCTCGCCGCCGGTGCTTCCTGCCGCATATTCACTCCCTGCGCCGATCAGAAACCGCCCTTCCAAACGCTTCCACTCTCCGCCAAACAGCGTTTGCGGCGATGCAGCGTTTGCCGACAGGTAAATGCTCCCCACCGGGTACATCAGATCCGCCAGCCGCTTTCCTCTGATCTTCACATCCCAGTCTGCGGCCACCTCCAGCAATCCGTCCTCCTCAGCCATTTTGCCGAAGGCCGCGCCCTTTCCTCCTTCTCTCAGGTGAAAGGCCACCGTCTCTGTGGGAATCAGCGCCTCATAAGAGGCCGTGTTTCCCAGTGTGTCCGTGGCCACCAGCTTTGCCCAATAGGAGGCCGAGGTCAGTATCTTTGCCCCGCCGGATACCAGTGCCGTCGCACCGCTTTCCATTTCCACGCCGCTGCCGTAGCTGCCGCCCGCGCTTTTCCAGTATCCCCGCAGGGTGCATTGATTCTTTCCGCCCACCGGGGACCACCGCACGCCCGCCCGGCCTGCAATGCACTCTCCCGTGTCCGCCTTTTCGCCGCTTTCCGCCGCGCGCCACAGCGCTGCTCCTGTCAGGCACGGCGGCGCATACTCCTGCAGCGTCACCTCCATGTCCTGGCTGGCCGTCATCCCCCGGCTGTCGCGCACCACGCACCGCACCGTTACCTTTGTTCCCGTCAGCACCTCCGTCCGATACGGCGGCTGCGCCGCCGTCTGGCCCAGCCACTGCACCTCATACCTCTGGATCTGTGCACCGTAGCGGCATGTGATTTTTTCCGGATCAAAAGTCACCTTTGCCCGGGAATAGCCCTGTATATAGGCATCTATCCCCTCTGCCCGCGTTCCGCTGTTGTCGTGGCTTACCGTGGCCCATCCCGCCTGTATGCCGGGTCTTGTCCGCTCGTTCTCAGGGATCATCAGCTGCACGCTGCACTCTCGCGTCCCCACATAGCTGTCTCCGTTGTAGGTCACGCACCGCAGCCCCACCTCCAGCATGTTTCCGTCCGTTCGGGCTCTGGCATATTCCATATCCGGCGTCCAGCTCAGTCCTGTCTCCACACCCTGTGCCAGCAGCTGCCAGCCGGTTCCAAGGCTTGCGTACAGACTGTGGGTAAAGGCACTGCTGCGCCGGCTGACCGTGATGAGCACCTCCTGCCCCAGCACACCACCCGGGGCCGTCACCTCCGACGCTCTCGGAATCGTCGGCAGCGCCGCATACCCTGCCGCCGTCAGGCTGTAGGGGGTATACTGACTTTCGAATCCGCAGCACCATTCCCCGCTCAGATACACGCTGGCGCTTCCGTCCTCATCATGCTGCACCGTGATGCTTCTGCTGCCCAGCGTATACCAGCCTGTGGCGGAGTAGTAGTAGGGGGACCATACCTTTTCACCCTGCAAAATATAGTAGGCCTCCTGCGGTGTCTCGTTCTGGGAATAGCCCGTCCCGTCATACACGCTCAGGGTCAGGCGCACCGTGCTGGTGTTGCTTGCGGCGCTCTGTCCCGTCACCTCGTAATCAAGCCGCAGCTGCCAGCCGTTGGCTCCGCTGCCCGTTATGGTTCCCATCGCTCACCCTCCGATCCACTTGCATTTCACGCCGCCCAGAAAACTCACATCCCACGTACCGCCTCCCCGGACGCGGTCCGTGTTGATTACCGCCACCGTCAGCGCTCCGTTGGAGAAATAGGCCGCCTCCTGTCCCCCGATGTAAAACGACAGCCGTTCCGTGGTCCACACGCTCATGTTGCTTCTCGTGTCGATTTCGTCAAACACGCCCCGTTCCGTCTCCACGCCGGTGGCAGTGGTCTTAATATCCTGTCCGATGGCAATGCCAATCACCGGTGTCGTCCCCTCATAGCGAACGATTCCCTGCCGGATATATCCCTCCACCTCTGTGCGATACTGCTCCAGTGCCAGCGCCGTCTGCTCCGCGTCATTTTGCAGCCGGGCCAGGAACTTATAGTATTGGCTCACGCCCTCCGGGTCTGCCGCCAGCTGGCTGTTCAGCTCCTGCAGATAGGTCCCGAACTGGGAGGCCGCAACAAAGCTGCCCCGCAGCCGCACCTCCAGCCGCTCCATCTCCTGGCGCACCGTCTCCGCCGTTTTCACAATCAGGCTTTTCAGCTGTGCCGTCTGTTTCTCTCTGGCAGCCGCCTCTGCCCTGTCGGCCGCTCCCGCCGCAGCCACTGTTCCCCCTTCCGCGCCACCGGAGGCTTCCAGCTGGCTCATAGATGCGTTCAGCAAACCTGCCAGCTGAAACAGATATGCATACTGCTGCCGCACCTGCTCCTGCAGCGGCCCCACCGGGCTTTTCGGCACAGGAAACACGCTCATGGCCCGTCACTTCCCTTCTCATACACCGCCGTCAGGCTCACCAGCCGGCATCCGCCCCGGCCCGAAAGCCGCAGCCGCAGGGTGCGGCATCTGTGGGGCCGCAGCAGGAAGACGCACTCCCGGCCCGAGCCCTCGGCAAACGCCGTCTGCTCCTGCCATGTGGCCCCGCCGTCATAGCTGACCTCTGCCGTCGTCCGGCTTCCCTCCTCCGGGCTCAGATATACCATCAGCCGCATCAGCCGCTTGTGCTCCGCCGTCTCCATGCCAAGCTCTCCCGTCACCGCCTCCCAGCAAACCGCTGCTTCTTCGGTGCCGCTTGTTCCGTTCATACTCAGAAGCTGTCCCTCCTCCGTCAGGCAGAACAGATCCTCCTCCACATCGGCAAAGCCCACCGCCTTCGTTCCATCCTCCCGGTGCCACAGGTTTCTTCTCGTGTCATATACCAGAAGCGAATGCTCTCCCGTCTCGTCCACCGCCGAAAGATAGTATTTGCCTTCCCGGCTTCCTGCCACGCCGTCTTTGTAGCGTTTCGTTCCCAGCGGCTGTGACACCACCCGCGGCAAGCTCCCGTCAAAGGCCTCCACGCCGCTTCCGGACAGATAGTACAGTGTCCCCTCCACTGTCTGAATGCTCCTGTGGCAGCCCTTTCGGACGCCGCTGCATTCCACCGTCACAATCTGGTGCCCGCCGTTGCTGGCTGCATACACCCGCTCCATGCATTGTTCCTTGAAAAAGATTGGATTTCCCAGAAAGGATGCCGCCCCCGTAAACACCCCGTCCGAGCCTCGCACGGCGGCATAGCTGTCCGTACTCAGGCCCTGATAGCAGTTCCAGTTTCTGAAATCCCCCAGCTTGCTTGCATAGATTTCGTTCACCGCCCTGCCCTTCACCATGCCGTACTTGCATCCCCACAGCCGGTTGCCGCTCTGCACCACAAAATCCATCTCCGGCACCAGCCGCGCCGCCGTCACCGGTTCCGTCTGGGTCGTGCTGCCTGATACCGTCCCCGGAAACACGATAAAGTCCTCGCCCGCCGCCGTCAGAACCGTCTGTCCGTTCAGTCTCTCCTCCGTCAGGCCCTCCACCGTAATGCCGTCTCCGGCCTGAAAGCCTCGTCCCAGCCCGGTAGCCGTCAGCTTCACGCAGATGTTTTCCGCCGCCTGCCACACCTGCTGGCTCAACTGCCGCAGCACCGGCTCCGCCGCCGAAACATCCATCCACAGCGTGCCGTTCTCCGCTTCCTCCGGTGCCTCCGTTCCCGTCACAAAGCTGCCCAGCGCGCCGCCGTCCCGGTCACACAGGCCCACCGATACGCCGCCTGCCGCCTGTCGGCGGTTTTCCAGTGTTCCCCAGTCCGACAGGTCCTGGGTGTTCACATACACTCCGTCCGGAAATACGATTCCGTAGGTGCCCATGCTCACCATCTGCTTTTCGCCGTCCGTAAGCACCAGTCCGGTCACCTTTGTTCCTCCCACATACAGCGCCGTTCCGTCCACCCATAGCAGTGTGTCCTTGCCCAGCAGGCCATTGGGTTTTTCCACCGTGGCCGCCACAGCCCGCCGTTTGCGCACCTCCAGCGCCGGGTATCCGTCCGAACACAGATTCTCCATTTCCCAGAAGCCGCCCGGCTCCGCCTGTTCCCGTCTGTCAAGGCCCGGAAACGCCTTCACCGTCACCCGCTGCTGGCGCAGCGTTTTCATGGTGGGATAGTACATTTCTCCGTCCCTCCTTCACCGCAGCCGCAGCGCCCTGACCCGTTCCGCCGGCATTCTGCCGCGGCATTGACTGTCCCGAAAGGCCGTCTGTGTCCTGTTAAACAGGCTCACGGCATTGTTGCAGCGGGTCATCTCTCCGTTTGCATAGTGGATCTGCGCCTCCAGATAGTACCGGTACAGCGCCTCATACCCCTCCTGTGCCAGCAGCTCCGTGTCCTCCATCATCTCCCCGGCGTCGGCCTGTCCCAACAGGGGCCGCAGCACATCGTCCACCACGCTCCGCTCCGCTTCCCGCAGCCACCGCAGCTTTTCCTCCCGGCTGTACACATTGGGCACCATTGCGTCCACCCGGTCGATCATCTGTCCCGCCGTCACCTTGCCCATGGCCCCGCTCCTTTCTCATTCCGCCATTTTTTCCACATAGCGCCGCGCATCTTCCTCCATCATCCGCGCGTTTTCCAGCACCTCTGCCACATAGTCCGGCGCCTTCACCTCCACGCCCTTCATGATTTTAAAGCTTCGCCCGTTCACGGACACAATCACAAAGTTTTCCTCGTTCTTTCTCCCTCTGGGGATCAGTACCTTCACCGTTTTTCCCATCTTCTCTCCCTTTCTCCGCCGGTGGGGAGGGCCTCCGCCCTCCCCACCCTTTTTCAGTTGGCCTTGTCCTCGCCTGAATAGGACGAGCCGCACTCCACCCGCACGATGTATTCGTCATACAGGATAGCTGCCGCATGGATGCCCTTCCAGCCCACGCTGGAGCGCTGATCCAGCGGGTCTGCCGTGCCGGAGGAGCCGCGGGGTTTCACGATAACCTCCGTTCCCTCCGACAGGTCAACCACGCCGTAGGCGCCCTTGCCCACGAACAGGCAGCCGTACACGGCGCAGCCCTCCGCGCCGCCCTCACCGGGATAAATCAGGCTGTTGTCCTCTGCCGTCACGGCGGCGTCCAGCGTCAGGTCGCTTGTGGTGTTGGAAAGCACCTTGGCCCGCTTGCCTCCCACCAGCACATACCGGCCCGCAAGGCTCCCTTCCTTCACACTGCCGCCGTCAAAGGCTACCGTCTCCTTGCCGCTCACCGCGCCGTTCACCGTCAGGGTCCGGCCGTTTGCCGCCAAATCCTCACCCCGGAAGATTTTCGCCTCCGTTGTCTCCACAAAGCGCACCCCGTGCAGCTCGCCGATCTCGCCGGAAAACAGTTCCGTGGCGGCGGCATACTGATGGGCGGCGATCCACGCCTCATCCTGCCGCAGGTCGAAAGCCACCGACGGGTGAATGATGCACACATACTTGCCGTCAAAGGTCGGTGCGTTCATCTTTTTCAGTTGTGTGGCGGCCTTGGCCACCAGTTCGCTGGTCATCTTGCACTGTGCCGTCAGCTTGCTGCGGCTCAGAACCGGTGTCTGGCTGCCGTCCGCCCCCAGAACCGGCGCATAAATCACCTGCTTGCCCTGCTGGATTTCGTTCCGGGTCACGGTATCCAGCGTCAGGCCCATGTTGCTGCCGTGCCGGTCGGTAATCTCCAGCACAACATCGTCAATCGCCGTCAGGTCCAGCAGGTCAGACACCGTGGTGTAGTCGCCGTACTGTGCCAGCTCCTTTGTGATATAGCTCACGGAAATGCCGCTGCCATCGGGGGTCACGCCTTCGGTCAGGGGCTTGAGTGCCTTGTCAAAGGCGCCGAATTTGCGCCACTCCACTGTTTTGCCGCCGCCCACCGGCAGGGGCTTGGTGGCGGCAAACTGATTGTGCACCAGCTGGGGCTTTGCATTTTCCAGCAGTTCCATGCCGTAATAGGTCTTCATCTCGGCAGACAGCCCGCCTGTGGTCTGGGTATTTGCCTCTGCAAACATCTGATAGTCCAGTCTTTCCATCCTGTTTTCTTCTCCTCTCCGCTCTCGTGTTTTTCTCCTGTCCTTCTCCGTCCGATGCTTTCTACATGCTTTCACCTCCCGCCTGTTCTTCTCTTGTCAGAACGAAATGCGCTCCCCCTCCATCACCCGTCTCCGGATGTCCGCCAGTTCCCGGCTGTCCAGTCCTCTCGGATCGCTGCGGGATACCGCTGCGCTCCGTCCTCCGTTCTCTCTTGCTCTTGCGCCGGATGCCAGACTGCTTGCCACCTGCCGCCGGGTGCGTCCGGCGGCATAGCGCATAGCCTCCTGCATCAATTCCTGCCGGTGAACCGCCGCATAGGCTGTCTCCGGCTCCACGCCTGCCAGTACCAGCCGACCAAACGCCGGGTTCGTCATTTCCCGCTGCCAGCAAAAGCCCGGATATTTCTCCCGCAGCCGCTGTTCGCTGTCTCGCAGGCGCAACAGATGCTCCGCCGCCTCCTGCTTCTGCCGCAGGCCCCGGCTGCGCAGCCGCTGATTCTCCTGCCGCAGGCCCCGCAGCCGCTGCTCCGCCAGCTCCCCGGCCCGTTTTTCAAACATTTCCCGGTATTCACCCTGAATCATCCGGTCAAACCGTTCCTGCATTCCCGCAGTCTCCTCCGTCTGTTCCTCCTGCACCTGGGGAGCATTCTCTCCGCTTTCCGTTCTCTGCCGCGCCTCCTGCTCCGTCTGTCCGTGCTGCTCATCCATGGTCTTTTCCCTCCTCCGTCCGCTTTTCTTCCATCCGAATTGTCTTCACACACCGGGGGTATTGCCGCTCCAGCTGCCGCAGGCCGCACCATACCACCCCCAGCTCTCTCTCCGCATCCCGGCCCGTCACCTGCATTTCCCCCGCCTGCTGCCGCAATCCGGAAAGCCTGCCTGTTTCCTCCAGCCGCTCCGCCAGTGCCAGCATCAGTGCCGAGGCTGCTGCGCACACGATGTCCGCGCCCTTCGGCCCGTATCCGGCATGCCCTCTCAGCGCAATGCCTCCCGGCTTTCTCACCGCCCAAATCATCTGGGCCGGGCCGCCTGCCGCGTCCTCTCCCGCATCCGTTCCACGCTGTCGCCTGTCCGCTTCCTCACGCTGCCGCCTGCGGTCTGTCCGGCCTGTTTCCGGCTCTGGGCCAGTTCTTCTTTCAGCTGCGTCGCCAGCTGCGTTCCCTGCAGGCTGTCCACCAGCTGCACCGCCTGCACCAGCCGCTCCTGCAGGGCCTCAATTCTTCTTTCCTGTGTCTGGCCCTGGGAAATGGTCTCCACCATCCGGTCTTTGTTCTTAAACTCCATCAGCTCCAGACACCGCAGTGCCTGATCCGCCATATCTTCCCGGAAAAAGCCCATCTGAAACAGCTGCAGCGCCAGCTGGTTGTACTCCATGGTCTTGTAGGTACTCTCCTGCTGGGCCGAGATCTCCAGGTCAAAGGCCGGCACCCTGTACGATATCGTCACCCCGTCGTTCATTTCCACCGGCTGCAGGCCGCTGCCGTCATAGCGCAGATATTCCTCCCCGCTTCCCAGCAGCCGGAATTGTCTGGGCAGATCGTAAAACTGTCGGATCAGTTCAATGCACAGCGTCACAATGTCGGAAAACGCCTCATACCCGTCGTCGATCATGTTCCGCGACAGCTTGCCGCCTGCCTCCTGCAGCGCCGCAATGGCCGTAGCCGCCGTCACGCCCGAGGCTGTGCCGCCGTTGGCCACATCCCGGTTGCCTGCCGTCTCCTTCATTTCTCCGATTTTGCTCTGCAAAAGCGCCACATACACGCTGTCCAGCCCTGCCGCCCGGATAGGCGCTATAGAGTCTGCCCCCAGATTTCCGTTGGTGTGCACAAACGGTCTTGTCCAGTCGGCATATTCCTCCTCGTTCACCGCTCCGTCAGAGCGGATAAAGAACCGGGGTGTGGCCGCTGCCAGCGCATTTTTCAGGATTGCCTGATTCATCAGATCAATCTGCTTCTGCGGCGACTTGCACAAATCCACATACCCATATCCGCAGGGCGTCCCTTCCTCCGGAAACAGCACATCGAATACAAATGGATATTTCCCGTGGTCATACCATCCCCGTTCCCGCAGCTTCTCGTCGTTCTCCGTGGCATACAGCACCGTTTCCCCCGTGAATTTGCAGTATTGCAGCACGCTGCGTCCCTGCACCTCCGTATGATAATACCAATCCACCACCAGTGCCTTGTCCGTGGTGTCCACCGTATCGTCATATAGGAACCGGCTTATCGTGCCCCCGCTTCGTCCCAGCTTTCCCTTCGCCTCCGGATACTCCCGCTCCAGCCTTTCCCTGCTCACCAGCTCCGTGGAGAAGAAGTGCTCCGACTCCTGAATGTCCCGCACGCCCGGCTCCCAGAACAGGTTCAGCAGATCCATCCGCCGTATGGAAATGTCTCCCATGCCGCCCAGCTTCTCTCCGTCCCAGAACACGCCGTATACCGCGCACCCGCTTTTCAGCTTGTACCACCACGCGTCGCTGTATACCCGCTTAAACTGGTTCTGCTTCAGCACCACCGGCAGGATTTTCGTCAGCTTTCCCGCCTCCACCCGGTCCCCGGGCTCTCTTGGCAGTACCGTCGGCTCCGGATAGGCATCCATGGCGTCTGCGTGCTTGGATAGAATGCAGTTCACCAGCCACCCGCTGGACGGCCTCGGATCGCCGGGATTGCCGCCCTCGCCTGCTTTTTCCATCTGCTGCCAGTGCCGCATTTTCCAGAACTGCTCGTTGTCAATGATCCTCTTTTCCAGATTCACCTTTCCCTGCCGGTATTTTTTCAGAATCTGTCCGGCCCGTCGAACCTCCTCCGTGCCGACCCGTGGCCGCAGCGCCTCCGGCGCCGTTTTTTCGTTCATGTGTCCAACCTCCTTTTCCCTTGGGCCTTCGCTGCCCTCACCTGTGCTTCTCCTATTCCGTCCGTTGCCCGCCCGGTTGTCCATTCCGCCGCAACACCCGTTTTTTCATCGCCTCTGCACTCCCTGCCAGCTGCCCACCCGGCCGCTTCTCCAGTTCAGCGGGTCGTCTGCCGGCGTAAGCTCCTGGCATTGCCGGGCCGGCCGGATGGGGCGCGACATGCAGAAATACCGGCTCTCGTCCGCCACATGGTCCTCCTGACTGGTGTCCAGATCCTCCGGAACCGTCTCGGAAAACAGCAGCAGCGGCACCGTCCGTATAAACGCCCTGCACCCGGAAAACACATACATCTGCGGATAGCCTTCCTTGTCAAAGGCCATGCGATAATGCATCTGCATCCAGCCGGGAATCCGCCGGTTGTCCCCCTTGGTAAAATACACTCTGTGCCGCAGCGCCGTCTCGTAAATACTTTCTCCCCGGCTGCTGTCCCAGATGGCCGGGTCTGCCCCCCCGCCGATCTGCCGTCCCTTCAGCCATGGGTGGGTATCTTCAATGCGTCTGATCTCCGCAAACTGCCGCTCCGGCGTCCACCGCACCCCCTCGTCCGGATTTTCCGTGCAGCCATACAGCTCCAGAATCCTGTAAATGCACCCGTCAAAATCCACTGCCCACCAGCCGCAGGAAAAGGGCTTTGCGTACCCGAAGTCATAGCTTCTGTATATCCGCCACTCCCTCGGCACCTCAAAAGGCTCTATCACATGGGTAAACCGTCTGTCCCCGTAGTGGGCCGGATCGTCCGTAAATTCCTGAAAAAACTGTCCCTGAAAAATATCCCATTTTCCTTCCAGCCACGCCTCCCGCAGCCGCCGGGGCAGAGCCTTCAGCTGCTGCAGATATTCCGGCTGCTTTTTCAGCAGCGCTTCATTGTCCGTCACCCGCGCCGGGATAAAAATGTAATCCTCCGGCTTCTCTCCCGGCAGGAATCGTCTGTCAATAAACAGCCGCTTGATGTATCCGTGTCCCGGCCCTCCGGGGTTGCAGGTATAGTAAATGCGCTTCGGAAAATCATTCACGCCCCGCAGGCACGCTCCAAACTGCCGCATCCACTCCTCCCGCAGCTGGGTAGCCTCATCCAGAAAGATCACATCGTATTCCGCTCCCTGATACCTATCCAGATCCCCCTCCGCCCCGCAGTAGCCGAATGTCAGCACGCTGCCATTCGGAAAGAGAAACTGCCGCTCCGTCGCCCGATACACGGCGATTCCCGCCAGTTCTCTGCGCAGAAAGCGGATGTGGTTGCTCTCCAGTTCCTGATAGGTTCGGCGCACCAGCAGCATCCGGATTCCCGGATACTGCAATGCCAGCAGCTTTGCCTTTGTCCGCACCGCCCAGCTTTTTCCTCCGCCTCTGGCCCCGCCAAAGGCGATGTACTTCCCATCACACTCCAAAAACTCTCTCTGCCTCGGGTTGGGCCGCCCGATTCGCAGCACCCGTTCCTCCTGTCCCATAGGTCTTCTGCCCCTCTCCTTTCTCTGTCACTTGCTCCACTGCTCCACATCATCCCCCCATTCCACCCGCACATATCCGTCTGTCTCCTCCTGCTCCGTGTTTTTCAGCAGCTGTCCAACCTCCTTCAGAAGTCCCGTCAGCTCCCGTATATTCTTCGTGTCCAGTCCTTCCTGCTCCAGCTGGCCCACACTCCGCAGCGCCGCCTCCGACAGACGCTCCGCCGCCTGCCGCAGCTGCTGTCTTGTTGTCGCTTCCCATCGTCCGCTCCCCTTGAGCCACTGGTCCTCCTTTACCCATTTGGAGATTGTGTTCTTTCCGATCCGGTATTTTTTAGCCAGCTTTTCAAGGCTCAGCCCCTTCCCCTCATAGTCCTGCCGCACCCGGCGCTTCAGCTGTTCCCGTCTTTCCTCCTGCATGCCTCATCGCTCCTCTCCGGCCACCTGCCGGAACGGTGCAAACCAGTGTCCCGCAAATTCCTCCAGACACTCTCTGCACACGCATTCTCCGTTGATCTGCCAGTATTCCGCCCCGCCGTAAATCTCCCCGTCACAGCGGTCACACCTTGCCCAGATTTTCTCCTCCATCGTACTCTCTCCCCCTCCGAAAAGTCTCTCTGCCTGTCCCCCCTTTTCCTCTCTCCGTTGCGTTCTCTGTTGCTTCTCCCCATGCAATCTCCGTTTTTTGTCCCCTCGTGAAAGAAAAACCGGTTGACACCTCCCCCGCCCCGCTATATAATGTCCCCTGTTGTAATTTCCCGCCCTGCGGGGCAAAAAGGTCGTGTTATCATGAAATTTATCCGTCAGTTTGCCATTATCCTCGTCATTTCCTTTCTGGGCGAGCTGCTGAATTACCTGCTCCCTCTCCCCATTCCCGCCAGCATTTACGGGCTGGCGCTTATGCTTCTGGCCCTGTGTCTGGGCCTTCTGCATGTAGAGGATGTGAAAGAAACCTCCGTCTTTCTCATTGAGATCATGCCCCTCATGTTCATTCCCGCTGCCGCCGGTCTGATTACCTCCATGGACATCATCCGCGGCAACTGGCTTGCATATCTGGTTGTCACGGCGGTGTCCACCGTGCTGGTGATGCTTGTCTCCGGTCAGGTCACTCAGCTTCTCATCCGCCGCAAGGCAAAAAAGGAGGCCCGGAAATGACATTTTTTGAAAACTCCGTTTTCTTTGGCGTGGCCGTCAGTCTGGTTTCCTACGGTCTGGGGGTGCTGATTCAAAGCAAGTGCAAATCCGCCCTTTTCAATCCCCTTCTTCTCGCCATTCTTCTGACCATTCTCCTGCTGGTAGTCACCGGCATCGACTATGATGTTTATTATGACGGGGCCCAATACCTCAGCTACCTGCTCACCCCCGCCACCGTCTGTCTGGCCGTTCCGCTGTATGAAAAGCTGTCTCTGCTGCGCAGAAACTTTCTTGCCATTTCTCTCGGCATTGCCTCCGGCGTCGCCACCACCATTTTGTGTGTGCTGGCCATGGGGGCCATCTTCGGCTTTGACCATGCCGAGTATGTCACCTTTCTTCCCAAGTCCATCACCACCGCCATCGGCATGGGCGTGTCCGAGGAGCTGGGGGGATATGTGACCCTGACCGTCGCCGTTATCATCATCACCGGTCTTATGGGCAATATCGTTGCCCCCGGCCTCTGCCGTCTGTTCCGCATCACGGACCCCATCGCAAAGGGCATTGCCATCGGCACCTCCGCCCACGCTATGGGCACTGCCCGCGCCATGGAAATGGGCGAAACCGAGGGTGCCATGAGCAGTCTCTCCATCGTTGTTTCCGGCATCCTCACAGTCATTGCCGCCACCATCGTGGCGCAGTATGTCTGATTATCCACTTTTGCGGAATGCTGTATGAAGCATACATGCGCCGGTATCGGGAAACCGGCGTCTGCATGTCTGTCCGTCCTTTTTCGGCGTGCTGCGCCCCTTTTTCTGCAATATGTCTGATTATCCGCCTTTGCGGTGCGCTGTATGAAGCATACATGCGCCGGTATCGGAAAACCGGCGTCTGCATGTCTGTCCGTCCTTTTTTGCGTGCTGCGCCCCTTTTTCTGCAATATGTCTGATTGTCCTCCTTTGCGGTGCGCTGTATGAAGCATACATGCGCCGGTATCAGAAAACCGGCGTCTGCATGTCTGTCCGTCCTTTTTTGCGTGCTGCGCCCCCTTTTCTGATGGGCTGTTTTTCCCATCCCCGTTTTTTCATGCGCCACCCCAGCGTTTTTTCTCTCCCAAGCGGCGCTTCCCCGCATATATCTCCGGGCTGTCCTTTGATTATTTATTACGAGCCAGCAAAAAAGGCGGCTGCAAGCTTTTGCTTGCAGCCGCCTTTTGCGTCCAATCTCTTAGTTTTCTCAATTTTTTCGCTGAGCTTCTGTCCCACACTCTTCAGCTTCCGGTTGGCAGACCGCAGCCCCTCATAGGCTCCTGCGGTCACCTCCTCCTTCACATCTGCCGCCAGGCGTTTGAAAATCTCACTGATGATTTTTTTCTTCCGCTCATCCGCGCCCATATACTCTTTCAGCAGCGCAATCGCCCCGCTGATGCCCATCTCCTGCACTTCGTCCAGACTCTTTGTCTTGCCGCCCATGCTGAGAATATCAAAAAACGCGTCGCAGAATTCCTGCCGCTCCTGCCGGGTCATGGAGTCCAGCCATTCCTTCAGAACCTCATCCGTCACTCTGCCCAGCTGAGATCGCTCCCCCAGATGGACAAATCTGGTGCCAACCACCAGCCATGACATAGGCTCGTGCTGCATCACCGACCGGGCTGTGCTTGCCACCACGGTGTAGTCCTCCCCGTGCTCCAGCAGCATTCCAACAATGGACCCCTCCGGGATAAAAGTATATATTTTGTCCTGAATACGCAGATATTCCTCTTTTTTTGCCATCGACTGGTTAAACCCCGGCCCGTCATTGTTATACACCGCCACCAGCCGTTTTTTCTGCATTTTTTCCGGCAGGTGCACCCCGGCCCATGCCGCCAGATTGCCTCCCTTGGAGTGTCCGCCCAGCCGCAGCCCCCGCCGGGGGCAGGCCGCCGCCACCCGGCAGGCGTACTCCGTAGCCCGCACCTGTGCCGGTACTTCCGCCAGATAGCTCAGGTTAAAGTCCTCTTTCCAGCCCACAAGGGACAGATCGGTTCCCCTGTAAGCGGCATATACGCTGCCGTCCGGCAGCAGAAAGGACACGGCGGCAAACTGCATCTCCTGCGTCTCATCGTTCCGGCTGTCAAAGGCGAACATTTTCACCTCCCGGAACCGCTCCGTTTCCGCCGCCTGCCGCATTACCGGGATATAGTCCAGCTGAGACAGGCCCATCTGCTCGTCTTTCTCTGTCAATCGGCTGCACACCTGCCCGATCGACAGTGCCTTCTCCGGCTCCCAGACGGCCAGCTCCGGAATGCGGCTGAAATTGATGTAGGAAAAAATGCACAGCAGCAGGCTGTCCACCTCGTTGAATGCAGCCGCCTGAAAAGTCAGATCGCCCCGCCAGTCCAGATAATCTGTCACCGTTGTGGTCACCTTGTGCTCAGCCATACTTTCTCCTCCCGTAAAAAACGCCGCAGCCTTGTTGCCGCACCTGCAAAAATTCCGCCCGTCTCACTTCAAAACGGTCGTCTCGCAAAAATTCTGCCCGATCCATTCCAAAATGACTGCCTCGCAAGAATCCGCCCGTCTCACTTCAAAATAATCTTCTCGCAAAAGTTCCGCTCATCTCATTTTAAAATGATTGCCCCGCAAAAAACTCTTCATCCAAAAAACAAAGGGGACGCATCCGCGCCCCCCCTGTTCGACTCTTACATCAGTCCTCGTCATCCTCACCCTTGGCCTCGGCCAGATCGGTCAGGTCAAACTCCAGCTTTTCGCCGCAGTTGGGGCAACGAATCTCGCCGCTCTCCAGCGTGTCCTCGTCAAAGACGATTTCTTCCTCGCAAACGGGGCAGGTCGTCTCGAAGTATTCCTCATCGTCGTCTTCGTCGTCCTCATCCTCGTCGTCCAGCTCGTACAGAGTCTCCTCCACCTCAGACAGATCATCGCTCACAGCGTCCAGGCCGTCTTCCACATCGGCCAGATCCTCCTCGATGTCCTCAAAGCGCTCGCTCATATCGCCCAGCACATCAATGATGGCGGCAATGAGCTTGCCTTCCTTGCTCTCGGTATCCAGAGCCAGCCCTTCAGCCAGACCCTTCAGGTACGCTACCTTCTCAGAAATTTCCATGTCGTTCTCCTTTCTGAACCGTTGGCGCTGATTTCTTACTTCTATTGCTTTTCTGCCTTACTTGGCGCGGGACAGATACTCGCCGGTACGGGTGTCAATGGTGATTCTGTCGCCGATGTTGATAAACAGAGGCACCTTCACCTCAGCACCGGTTTCCACAGTGGCGGGCTTGAGGGTGTTGGTGGCAGTGTTGCCGGCCAGACCCGGCTCCGTCTCGGTAACCTCCAGCTCCATGAAGTTGGGGCACTCCAGACCGAAGACATTGCCCTTGTAGCTGAGCACCTTGCACACGGTGTTCTCCGTGATGAAGCGGAACGCATCGCCCAGCAGATCCTTGCCCAGAGGGATCATGTCGAAGGTCTCCTGATCCATGAAATAATACAGGTCGCCGTCATTGTAGCTGTAGGCCATATCCTTGCGCTCAACAAAGGCTTCCTCAAACTTTGCGGTGGGGTTAAAGGAAGTCTCGGTGACGGCGCCGGTAACGATGTTCTTCATCTTGGTGCGGACAAACGCAGCGCCCTTACCGGGCTTGACATGCTGGAACTCCACTACCTGCATAATCTTGCCGTCCATCTCAAAGGTTTTACCGTTTCTGAAATCACCTGCGGTAATAGTTGCCATAGTTGTATCCTCCTGTATAAATGAGGAAATATCTTCTTCATTTCCCCGAATTGATAGAATGTGCCGCATTGGCCCTATATATTCTATATGATAAATGGTCACATTGCAAGGGGGTTATCTCATTTTTTCCGCCATTTGGCAAAAAAGAGGTGTCCCCGTGGGACTGCCGCGCCCTTACAGCTGCATCAGCGTCTTATCCGCCCGGGTCAGGATACGGCAGCCGCCTTCCTCAAGCACCACAACATCCTCAATGCGCACGCCGAAGCGGCCCGGCAGATAAATGCCCGGCTCGGCAGAGATGACGCTGCCCGCCTCCATAGGCCGGTCATTTCCCGGGGTGGCGTTGGGACCTTCGTGGATCTCCACGCCCACTCCGTGACCAAAGCTATGGCCGAAGTACGCGCCGTAGCCTGCGCGCTCAATGACCCGGCGGGCCGCACCATCAATCTCCGCGCCGGTGGCCCCGGCCCGTGCGGCGGCAATGCCCGCCAGCTGGGCCCGGAGTACGATGTGATACACCTGCTCCATCTCATCGGTCACCTGGCCCACGGCCACGGTGCGGGTCATATCGGAGCAGTAGCCCTTATACACGCAGCCAAAATCCATGGTCACAAATTCGCCGCTCTGTATCTTCCGCTCTGTGGGCACGGCATGGGGCATAGAGCCGTTGGGGCCGCTGGCCACAATGGGGTTAAAGGACATCTTCTCCGCCCCGAAATGCAGCATGAGGTATTGGAGGCGGGCCGCAATCTCCTTTTCCGTAACGCCGGGGCGAAGCTCTGTGAGAATCTGCTGCAGGGCCTGCTCAGAAATGCGCTGGGCCTGCTGCATCCGCTCAAGCTCCGCCTCATCCTTCCGGCTGCGCAGACGGCGCAGCAGCGCCGAGGCAGGCTCCAGCGTACAGGGCAGATGCTCGGAAAAGGTCTGCCACTCGGACACGGTCATGCACTCGTCCTCAAAGCCCACCTTCCGGCTGCCGGACAGCTCCAGTGCCTCCCGCAGCCAGGCAAGGTAGCCCTTGCCCCGCTCCACAAGGCCGATGGCAGCATCCTGCACCTGCTGCTCCGCCGCTTCGATATAGCGGCTGTCGGTAAAGTAGAAATTTCCCTGCCGCGTCACAAGGGCCATGCCATCGCCGCCGGTGGTAAGAAAGCCGCTGGCATAGAATCGGTTCGCCTCGCCGGTAAGCAGAACCGCATCCAGCCCCTCCCGGGGCAGCGCCTGCGCAATGCGTGCAAAATGGTTCATAAAAATCCTTCTTTCCGTTTTCAAGGGTATCTTTCCGTCCGCAGAATCTGCCTGCGGATTATTTTTCCCGGGCCAGTGCCTTAAAAGGCCGCTGCAGGCCATGCAGCACATGGTTCCACGCTCCGTGAGGCCCGCCTGCCGGTTCCACCATCAGCGCCAGCACGCCGCTGCGATTGGCCCCCAGCACATCGGTAAGCAGCTTGTCCCCCAGCATAGCCGTCTGCCGGGGCTGCACCCCCGCCTTCTCCATGGCCTGCCGGTAGCCCCGCAGAGCAGGCTTTCCCGCGTGGCCCACATAGTCGATGCCCAGTTCCCGGCAGAACTGTTCCACCCGGGCGGGACTTCGGTTGTTGGAGAGGATCATGACCCGGACCCCCTCTGCCTGCAGCTGCGCCAGCCAGCGGCGCAGCCGGTCGTCCGGCGACCGCACAGACCGTGGCGCAAGGGTGTAATCCAGATCGCACAGCAGCAGCCGGATGCCCCGCTGCGCAAGCCACCGGGCCCCAACTTCATCATAGGTCTGAAACACCCGCTGTGGGACAAGAGAACAGGACATATCTGCCGGCCGCCTTTCATAGAATGGAGTATGGCTTAGAATATACCATTTTTATCGTGTTTTTGCAAGGGGGTGCACATATTGGAGCTGTTTCTGGCGGCAGACACACCCCATCTTTCACAGGCCATGGCTGCCACCTGCCGCATTGCCCACATGAGTTACCGTCCGGGGCCGGAGGGCCAGCTGCTGACGACCCCGCTGCCCCCAAAGCTGCGGGGCGGACTGATGATGCTGTCAGACGGCGACGGCCCGTGGCCAAAAAATACAGAGATGCTGCTGCACGCCATCCGGCAGGAGTGTCTGCAGCGGCATTTTTCCGGGGTTGTGCTGGATGTGGGGCCGGACACGCCGGGTGCATTTGCCGCGTCCCTTGAAAAAACGCTTTCCGCCTGCGGACGACAGCTGTACCTGCCGCAGGAACTGGCCGGACACACGCAAAACGGCATTGCGCTGGTCTGCACGGCCCTGTCCGGCGGAAGCCTCCGCGAACTGCTGGCGGAGGCCGTGCAGCGTTGGGGTGCCGGACGGGTGGCGCTGGACCTGCAGCGGCTGCGCATGGACTTTCCCCTGCCCTGCCCCAGCGGCGAAGGCCAGCCCCTGAGCCGGAACCGTCTGGAGGCACTGCTGCCGGGCCGGGCTATCTATTTCAGCAGTGACCTGTGCGCCCGCTATTTCACCCACCGGCAGGAGGGGCAGGTGCATTTCGCCCTGTTTGACGACGCAGACACACTTCGCCGGAAGATCCATCTGGGAGAGGAGATGGGCATCGGCACAGGTTTTTTCATGCTGCCGGAGGTGGATGATTTGCTGGAAAATCTCTTTTAAGGCGCGCTTCGTTTGCAGGCAAATAAAAACAAGGGTCTGAGCTATTTCGCTCAAACCCTTGGGTGAGATCAATAATATCTCTTGTTTCTGTTCTTGCGGGCAGCCTCGGACTTCTTG
>ERZ772867.794-NODE-794-length-40965-cov-4.368687_pt1 | contig 40965 bp, 45 predicted proteins | sample MGYA00511341_ERZ772867 | MGnify/ENA primary metagenome ERZ772867 (study PRJEB29015, sample SAMEA2737707) | human gut metagenome | biome: human gut; feature: human-associated habitat; material: faeces | place: China | collected 2012 ... | reverse complement strand
GAGACCGTGGAGGAGGCCTGCATGGTTCATGGTGTAGATTGCGATAAGCTGCTGGAAATCGTGAACGAAGAAGCGAACAAGGCTGCCGAGTGATTCTGTTGTACCCAAAGCAAACGCATACGGCTTTTGCCGTATGCGTTTGCTTGTGTTAGAGAAAGGAGTTGGCGACTCGTGAACGCATATGAATTGCAGTTGCAGCCCCGTCTTCAGTTGCTGGCCGATCTTGTGCCGGAAAATGCCCGTCTGGTAGATGTGGGAACTGACCATGGGTACCTTCCGGTATGGCTGCTGTGCCATAATCGGATCAAAAGTGCAATCGCTGCCGACATCGGAAAAGAGCCGCTGCAGCACGCCCGGCGTACTGCAGCACAATATGGCGTTACTGAGGGCATCCGTTTTCTTTTGTGTAATGGGTTGCACGGAATTAAACCGGGAGAAGCCGATGCAGTTGTCATAGCCGGAATGGGCGGTGAGACTGTGATTCATATTTTGTCGCAGGCGCCTTGGACAAAAGACGGATGTTTGCTTCTTCTGCAGCCGATGACCAAGCAGGAGTCGCTGCGCCGCTGGCTCAATGAGAATGGATATACGCAGTTGGGCGAGCATCTGGTGCGGGACAAGAAATATCTTTACCCTGTATTTCCTGTTCAGGGGGGAGTACAGCGTTCTCTGACAGAGGCGGAGATTTACGGTGGGGTGTCTATCGAGCGGGATCCGCTGGCTGGGGAATATCTTTCCCAGCGAATTGAAAAGCTGCGCGCTGCAGCTGAGGGGCTTGCCCGCAGCCAACGTGAGGAAGACCGTCGGCGCAGCGCCGTGCAGCAGCACCTTGCCGCCGTACTTGAGGAAAGGAGGTTACATCTGTGACAACAACTGTACAGGATATTGAGTCCATGCTTTTCCGTTGGGCTCCAATTGATCTGGCGGAAGATTGGGATAATGTGGGGCTGCTTGTAGGGGAACCGACTGCCCCGGTGCAGCGTGTTCTGGTTGCGCTGGACATTACCGAGGCCGTGGTGGAGGAAGCCATCCATCAGCAGGCGCAATTGATTGTTTCCCATCATCCGGTAATGAATTGCACATGGCACAAAGTCCAGACAATCCGCTCTGATGACCGACAGGGCCGCATTCTTTGCGCACTGGTTCAGAACCGGATTTCGGCCATCTGCATGCATACAAATCTGGATGCCGCACAGGGGGGCGTCAATGATGTGCTGGCGGAAAAATTGCAGCTTCACGACATCATTCCGCTGACTGAAGAAAAAATTGGCCGTGTAGGTATATTAAAATCTGAATTACCTCTTGTAGAGTTCACCCATTTTGTGATAAAATCATTAGGATGCAACGGCTTGCGCTATACAAGCTGTGGGAAACCGGTTCACTGCGTGGCGGTGGGAGGCGGAGCCTGCGGGGACTATATCGAACACGCCATTGCATTGGGCTGTGACACCTTTTTAACATCCGATTTGCGCTATCACGATTTTTTGGATGCGGCGCAGAGTATCAATCTTATTGATGCGGGCCATTTTCCGACGGAACAGGTTATCGTTCCACGGCTTGTTTCCCGGATGCAAAGCGCGTTCCCCACAGTCACCATTTTAAAATCGACCGCGCATTGCAGCGAGGTCATCCAATACTGCATGTAAGGAGAGAAAAAGTATGTCCGGACATTCCAAGTGGCACAACATTCAAAAAACCAAGGGCGCGGCTGATGCCAAGCGCTCCGCTATTTTCACCAAGGTGGCCAAGGAGATTATCGTGGCGGTAAAGCAGGGGGGCAGCGGCGATCCTGCCAATAACTCCCGGCTGGCCACTGTCATCGCCAAGGCAAAGGCTGCCAATATGCCCAACGACAACATCAAGCGCACCATTGATAAGGCGCTGGGCGCTGGCAACACGGACAATTACGAATCCGTTACTTATGAGGGCTACGGCCCCTGCGGCGTGGCCGTTATTGTGGAGGCCTTGACCGATAACCGTCAGCGCACCGCTCCCGAGGTTCGCCATTACTTTGATAAGTTTGGCGGCAATCTGGGTGCGCAGGGTTGTGTTTCCTGGTCTTTTGACCGTAAGGGCGTGATTGTCATTGATAATGAGGATGAGGAACTGAACGAGGATACCGTGATGGAGGATGCACTGGAGGCGGGCGCCGAAGATTTTCAGGCGGACGGCCCCGTGTTTGAGATCACTACCGATCCCGACAGTTTTAATGATGTGGTGGCCGCACTGGAGCAGAAGGGTTATCATTTCGAAAGTGCTGATATTGAGATGGTGCCCCAGAACTATGTTGTCCTTTCCAGTGAAGAAGATGTGAAAAATATGGAAAAGCTGCTGTCCTTCCTTGAGGATAATGAAGATGTGCAGAATGTGTGGCACAACTGGCAGCAGGACTGATTTCTGTCCAGATATGAAAATGGCTGCGGAAGAAATTCCGCAGCCATTTTGCGTCTAAATGCGTCCGGTCCCTCATACAGTAGAGCAAACGATTACGGCCTGCTCAGGGGAAAGGAATGATATATGGATGGTCACCGATATTTATCAGAGTATTGTGCAGCGAACGGAGGGCAGCATTTACATTGGTGTGGTGGGACCTGTCCGAACCGGAAAATCTACTTTTATCAAGCGCTTTATGGAAACGCAGGTGCTGCCCAACATGGACAGCGGCTTTCGCCGCGACCGTGCTAAGGATGAGCTGCCGCAAAGTGGCTCCGGGCGCACCATTATGACGGCCGAGCCCAAATTTGTTCCCGAGGAGGCGGTAGAATTGAAGCTGCCGGATGGGGCAGTCTGCTCTGTCCGGCTGGTGGATTGCGTTGGCTATCTGATTCCAAGTGCCGTGGGGCAATATGAGGATCTGGCCCCGCGCATGGTCATGACGCCGTGGTACGACCATGAAATCCCCATGGCGGAGGCGGCCGAACTGGGTACCCGCAAAGTTATCAGTGAGCATTCTACGGTAGGTGTAGTCGTCACGACAGACGGTTCCATCACGGACATTCCCCGACAGGACTATCAGGAGGCGGAGGAACGGGTCATCCGGGAGTTGCAGGAACTCGGAAAGCCTTTCGTTGTGCTGCTTAATACCATAACGCCGGAAAGCAAGGAAAGTATCGCACTGGCCGCCGAGTTGGAAAAGAAATATGGCGCAAAATGTCTGCCGGTTAACTGCCTGCGGTTGGACGATGGGGAAATACAGGCCATGCTGCAAAGTATCCTCTATGAGTTCCCGCTGCAGGAGCTGGATGTTTTTCTGCCTTCATGGATTGATGCTCTGGATGAAGATCATCCCATTCGGCAGGGACTGTTTCAGGCGGTGGCCGGACAAAGTGGTTGCCTTTTTCATATGCGCCAGTGCGATCAATTGCTCCGTGCGCTTCAGGGATGTGATTTGGTGGAGCAGGCCCGGCTGCTCCGTATGGAACTTGGAACCGGTCAGGCGGAGATAGAACTTTTGCCGCCGAGGCAACTGTTCTATGAAACGATTGGAAAGGCGTCTGGCTTTACAGTATCTGATGATGGAGATCTGATGCAGTTGCTGACACAGCTTGCCCAGATCAGGCGGCAGTACGAGAAGGTCGCGCCGGCACTGCAGGAGGCGTATACCACCGGCTATGGAATCGTCCTGCCTGGACTGGAGGAAATGGAACTAGAGGACCCGGAGATTGTGCGTCAGGGAGGACGCTATGGGCTAAAGATGCGAGCCAGTGCTCCATCCATCCATATGATTCGCGCTGACATTCAAACAACAGTATCTCCCATTGTGGGCAACGAAAAACAATCGGAGGATATGGTGAATTACCTGTTACAGGAGTTTGAAGGAGACACAAACAAGCTGTGGCAGTCCAATATTTTTGGCCGCAGCTTTAATGAAATTGTGGGCGATGATCTGCAAGGCAAGCTGAAACGAATGCCGGAGGATGCCCGCAAAAAAATGCAGACAGCACTGGAGCGTATCATCAACGAAGGAAGCGGAGGCCTGATTTGCATTATATTGTAATGTTAATAAGCTTTATAGAAAACAGGCGCGGCAAGCAAGCTTGTCGTGCCTGTTTTCTATTGCCAAGACCTGTTCTGCGTGGTACAATGAAGAAAACAAACGGGGAGGAATTTTAAATGCTTTTGGCCATTGACATCGGCAACTCCAATATCAGCGTTGGCCTGTTCGGATTGGATAAAGAACTAAAATTTCTGGCCTCGCTGGATACAGACAGCCGTAAAACTGCTGACCAGATCAGCATTGACCTGATGAACCTCTTTTCCTTGTATGGATATGATGTTCGTGATGTGACAGGCGCCATCTTCTCCAGCGTGGTGCCCGGTATCAATTTTATGATGACAAAGGCGCTGACACGGCTTCTTGGTAAAGCCCCAATGGTTGTGGGTCCCGGCATTAAAACCGGCCTGAACATCCGCATGGAGGTGCATAATCAACTGGGCGCGGATTTGGTTGCAAATGCCGTTGCGTCGCTGGAAAAATACACTGCTCCTATTATCATGATCGAAATGGGGACGGCGACCACCGTTTCCTATATTTCGGCCCAGCGCAGCTATGAGGGCGGGCTTATGTTCCCTGGTGTCCGTGTATCGCTGGATGCCCTGTCCCGCCATTCTGCGCTTCTTCAGGATGTGGCGCTTCAACATCCTAAAACGCTGATCGGCAAGAATACAGAGGACTGTATGCGCAGCGGTATCGTTTATGGAACAGCCGGCATGCTTGACGGCATTATTGACCGTGTTCTGGAAACCATCCCGGGCCAGACACCTACCATTGTGGCCACCGGCAGCAATGCCCCGGTGATTGTCCGTTACTGTCGCCACCAAATTCGCTATGACAAGTACCTGCTGATGGAGGGACTTCAGCTGATTTATCTGAAAAACAGGGGATAAGTCCTGAAATGCAAAAGAGCAGGGCAAGCACATAATTTGTACAGATGCTCAACCAACCAAACAGGGAATGCAGCCACATGCAATGGCCGCATTCCCTGTTGTTTTCAGCTATTTTTACTTGGCAAGAATCTTCTTCAGCTTTGCAAAGCGGGGGAGAGAGTCCTGCTTGGGCAGCTCCGGCTCACCCTGAATTAAGGGCAGCGCATATTCGATGAACTGGTGGTTTACACCGTTTCCAGCCTCATTGATCCACTCCCGGGGAATCTTCTTTTCTACATTTGCAACTTCCATCAGAGGGATGAGCTTTGTCTTGCAGGCATATTTGCCGCCCTGAATGCCGCGCTCAAAGCCGATCATTCGGCCATTGATGCCGTTAACAGCATTCTCCACGGCTGCCTTGCCCGCCATGAAGGACTCCTCAATGTCTGTTTCAGAGGCCAGATGTGCCGCGCAGCGCTGCAGCAGGTTCAGCTCAATGCCGCGTACCTTGGCGCCGGTTTCCTCCTTCAGCACCTGTGCCAGAATCGTGGCAAGCCCGCCCAACTGTGCATGGCCGAAGCCGTCGGTCTTTTCCACCTTTGCCTCTGAAACGAAGCCGCCGTCGGCATAATGGATACCCTCGGAAACGGCCACCAGGCAGTTTCCTTTTTCGGCATATACGCGCTTTACATCGTTGATAAACTGCTGCATGTCAAAGTCGGTTTCCGGCAGATAAATCAGATCCGGACCGGCGCCGTATTCACTGGCCAGCGCAGCGGAGGCTGCCAACCAGCCTGCGTGACGGCCCATGATTTCCACAACAGCAATCATGCCGGTGTCGTATACATGGGCATCTTGATAGACCTCCATCATAGAAGTAGCGATATACTTGGCTGCAGAGGCAAAGCCGGGGCAGTGGTCTGTTCCGAACAGATCGTTGTCGATGGTCTTGGGAACACCCATAACGCGGCACTCATAGCCCACGGACTGCATGTACTGGTTGATCTTATTGCAGGTATCCATAGAGTCGTTGCCGCCATTATAGAAGAAATAGCGGACATTGTGCTTTTTGAATACCTCCAGAATGCGCTTGTAATCCGTGTCATCCACCGTGGGATCGGCAATTTTATAGCGGCAGGACCCCAGCGCAGAGGACGGAGTATATTTCAGCAGCCGCAGCTCCTCAGGATCCTCCAGCCCCATGTCAAACAGCCGGTCATTCAGCACGCCTTTAATGCCGTGCTCTGCGCCGAGCACCTGGGTGATGGCGCTGGATTTCAGCGCCGTGTCAATCACACCATAAGCGCTGGCGTTTATAACGGAAGTAGGACCGCCGGATTGGCCGATGATGCATGCGCCTTTCAACTCGTTCATTGGAAAAGCCTCCTGTTTTGAAGTGTCATTTTTGGGGATTAGTGATATTTTACCATGAGAAGACCATAAAGTAAACCATTGACTATTGCAAATTAAAAAAAATGTGGTACAATGCAAACAGTACAATGATTCCAATCATTCTGTACAGCTTAACGCAAATTCAAAAGTAAAGGAGATTTGAGTTATGCCTCTGGTAACATCGAAAGAAATGTTTGAAAAGGCCTATAAGGGCGGTTATGCCATCGGTGCATTCAATGTCAACAACATGGAAATCATTCAGGGAATCACGGAAGCTGCTGCCGATCTGAAAGCACCTCTGATTCTGCAGGTGTCCAAGGGAGCCCGCGCTTATGCAAACCGCACCTATCTGATGAAGCTGGTAGAGGCTGCCGTGGAAGAAACCGGACTGCCTATCTGCCTGCATCTGGATCATGGTGACAGCTTTGAACTGTGCAAGTCCTGCATTGACGATGGCTTTACTTCCGTCATGATTGATGCTTCCTCCAAGCCCTTTGCCGAAAATATCGCCTTGACCCGTCAGGTGGTTGAGTATGCGCACGACCACGGCGTAGTGGTGGAGGCCGAGCTGGGTACTCTGGCCGGCATCGAGGACGAGGTAAATGTTTCTGCCGAGGATTCCTCCTATACGCACCCCGAGGAGGTGCAGGAGTTCGTGGAAAAGACTGGCTGCGATTCTCTGGCCATTGCAATCGGTACCAGCCACGGCGCGTATAAGTTCAAGCCCGGTACCAAGCCCCAGCTGCGCTTTGATGTGCTGGAAGAGGTGGAGAAGAAGCTGCCCGGTTTCCCCATTGTGCTGCATGGTTCTTCCTCTGTTCCGCAGGAGTTTGTGGAGAAGATCAACAAGTATGGCGGCAATATGCCCGGCGCTATTGGTGTGCCTGAGGATCAGCTGCGCAAGGCTGCCTCTATGGCTGTCTGCAAGATTAACATTGACTCCGACCTGCGTCTTGCCATGACTGCCTCCATCCGGGAGCACTTCGCCCTGTATCCCGCTGATTTTGATCCGCGTCAGTATCTCAAGCCCGCTCGTGCCGCAATCAAGGCTATGGTTGCGCACAAGATTGTTGATGTTTTGGGCTGCGATGGCAAGGCATTCTGATTTCCTTCCTTTTTAAGGCAATTGATAGAAATAGAAAAGGGATGTGTACCATTAACGGTGCATATCCCTTTTTTCTGCTTTTCTGCTGCGCCGGTATGGCCGCCGCTGTATTTGTCAGGTCAATAGGGTTGTCAGAAACAAAGAAAATAGAACAGCCTACGCTGACAGCTGCCTTGTGCAGTTTGTATGACTGTGTATGTTTAAAAATGGGGATGTTTATTCTCTTGTGTGCATTGACAAAACTGCGGTGTAATCATATATCTATCAAAGATAATTGCTTTTGATAATTAAATGGGGGTATATATGAAGGTTGAGCAGATAAAGGCTTTGCTGGATGCCTGCTATCAGACAAAGCGTGTCCGCGAATTGCTTCCGGCACTTCCGAAGGGGGTTACATCCTTGTACATCCACTATCTTGATACCATAGAAAGTCTGGAGCAGGGCGGCATACGGGTAAAGGTGTCTGACATCAGTGATGCACTGAACATTCCTCGTCCAGGCGTGACCCGGACAGTCAAAGAGATGGAACACGCCGGTTATCTGAAAAAATGTCCTCGGAAGAAGATGGGCGCGTTGCTTATGTGACAATCACAGATGCGGGAAAAAGACTGTCACAGACCTACAATGCACAGTTTTTCACGCAGCTTGCGCCGCTGCTGGCAGATATTTCTGATGAGGAGGCCGCCTGTACGATTGGGACGATTGAGAAACTCTATCGGGTTATGTCGGAAGGGCGGATTTCACTTGAATACTGATAAAGCAGATTTTGCACAGGGCAGCATCCTGAAAAAACTGTCATTTTTTATGCTTCCGGTTTTGGGGGGCATTGATTCTGCAAGCAGCCTACGGTGCGGTTGACCTGTTGGTTGTCGGGCAATTTGGATCCACCGCCGGCTTATCGGCGGTTTCTACCGGCAGTCAGGTATTGAATCTTGTTACATTTGTGGTCACGCAGCTTGCAATGGGTGTGACGGTTCTGATTGCACGCTATCTTGGCGAGCAGAGGGAAAAGCAGATAGGCTCCGTCCTTGGTGGAGCCGCAGTGGTATTTTCCATTCTTTCTGTCGTGCTATTTTCCGTGCTGGCGTTTTTTGCGCGACCGATTGCAGTGCTGATGCAGGCTCCGGAAGAAGCAGTTGACCTCACTGCCGGCTACATCCGCATCTGAGGCTGCGGAATTTTATTCATCGTTGCCTACAACCTGCTTTCTGCCATTTTCAGGGGCCTTGGCGACAGCAGATCACCGCTGCTGTTTGTACTGGTGGCATGCCTTGTAAATATTGCCGGTGATTTGATTCTGGTTGCCGGGTTTGGGATGGATGCAGCCGGCGCAGCAATTGCAACGGTATTGGCCCAGGCGGTCAGTGTTGTGTTTGCGGTCGTTATGCTGCTGAAAAAGAAACTGCCATTTTCCGTCAGCAAAGCGGACTTTCGGATTAACTCCCAGTGCAGAAAATTTCTTAAGCTTGGACTGCCGTTGGCGCTGCAGGAGTTTTTAACGCAGCTTTCCTTTCTGGCACTCTGCGCTTTCGTCAATCGTTTGGGATTGACTGCCTCCTCCGGATATGGTGTTGCCAGCAAAATCGTAAACTTTGCCATGCTGATTCCAAGCGCACTGATGCAGTCCATGGCATCATTCGCTGCGCAGAATGTGGGGGCCGGAAAGCAAAAGCGCGCCAAAGAGGCAATGCTTACCGGCATCGGTGTAGGACTGATATTCGGGTGCGCCGTGTTTGCGTTGGTACTCTTGAAGGGGGATGTGCTTGCTTCGATTTTTTCGAAGGATCCCGAAGTGGTACAGAAAGGATTTGAATATCTGAAGGGATTTGCACCGGAAACCATCGTAACGGCGATTCTATTCAGTATGGTCGGATATTTTAACGGGAACAACCAGACGCTATGGGTCATGGCTCAGGGAATCGTTCAAACGCTCCTGGTGCGCCTGCCGCTGTCGTATTATATGAGCATTCAGCCAAACGCCAATTTGACCCGGATAGGGCTTGCTGCCCCGGTATCTACTGTGGTGGGAATCATCCTGAATATTATATTCTATGTATATTTAAGCAAAAAACACCGCGATGTAAGCCTGAATTAGCCGCCATTTTGCTTTGAATCTCCGGCTTTACGGCGATTTATATAAGTCCAGCATAGCAGGCTAAATAAAGCTAAACTGGCACCGCTTTCTCAGCGGTGCCAGTTTTATGACTGTATTATCACTTGCCATGCATTTTACAGCAGTTCCATCTGCTGTATATGCAATAAAAAGTTACAGAGTTGCCTTAATCTTTTCGGCAATATGCTCGGCTGTCAGACCATAGGCATCCAGCAGTACGGTTGCCTTGCCGGACTGACCGAACTGATCGTTAACCCCAATCTTCTTGAACTTGCAGTTGACCTTGCCCATCAGCACATCAGCCACTGCATCGCCCAGACCACCGATAACACTGTGTTCCTCCACTGTAATTACATTGCCGGTCTTCTGCGCATAGCTTGTGACGCACTCGGCATCGATGGGCTTAATGGTGTGAACATTAACCACGGTGATTTCAATGCCCTCTTTGGAAAGAGCCTCTGCAGCAGCCAGTGACTCAGAAACCATCAAACCGCATGCGAATACGGTAGCATCCTTTCCTTCGCGCATCACATTGGCCTTACCCAACTCAAAAGGATAGTCCTGCTCGAAAACAGGGGAGGCCAGGCGGGCTGTGCGCATATAGGCGGGACCGTTCATCTCCGCCAGAGCGAAGGTCGCCTTGCGCGTCTCATTGGCATCCGCAGGTACTACCACGGTCATGCCGGGAATCAGCCGCATCAGGCCAATATCCTCCAGACACTGGTGGCTGCCGCCGTCCTCACCCACGGAAACGCCGGCATGCGAGCAGCAGATTTTCACATTAAATTTGGGATAGGCGATAGAGTTGCGAATCTGCTCATAAGCCCTGCCTGCACCAAACATGGCAAAGGTAGAGCAGAAGGGAATCAATCCCATGGTAGACAGGCCCGCGCCAATATCCATCATATTTGCCTCGGCAATACCGCAATCAAAGAAGCGATCGGGATAAGCCTCCTTAAAGAACTTGCTCATGGTGGCCCCGGCCAGATCAGCGTCCAGCGCCACAACCTTTTTGTTCACGGCGCCCAGTTCCACCAGCGCCTTGCCATAGGCCTCACGGGTTGCGATTTTTTCACTCATGATCTCAGTCCTCCAATTCCTTCAAAGCCTGCGCAACCTGCTCCGCATTGGGAGCCTTACCATGCCAGCCAGCCTGATTTTCCATAAAGGAAACGCCCTTACCCTTCACGGTCTTCGCCAGAATGCACTTGGGCTTCCCGGGGGCTGTTTTTGCGCTCAAAGCGGCCTCAATGGCATCCAGATCATGACCATCCACCTCGTACAGCTCAAAGCCAAATGCCTTCAGCTTGGCAGGTAGATCACCCAGAGACATAACCTCATCATTGCTTCCGTCAATCTGCAGTCCATTGTGGTCAATCACAACAGTCAGGTTGTCCAGCTTATAGTGGGCAGCGGCCATAAATGCCTCCCAGATCTGACCTTCCTGACACTCACCGTCACCCAGAATGGTGTAGACATTGATGTCTTTGCCCTCAATTTTGGCGCCCAGTGCCATACCTACCGCGATAGAGCAGCCCTGCCCCAAAGAACCGGTAGCCGCGTCCACGCCGGGCACCTTTTTGCTGTCAGGATGGCCCTGCAGGATGCTGTGCAGCTGGCGGAAATTGTCAAATTCCTTCCGGTCAATGAAACCCAACTCTGCCAGAACGGCATAGTAGCAGGGGGCGCTGTGGCCCTTGCTCAGGACGAAACGATCCCGATTCTCCGCATCCGGATTCTTGGGATCGATGCGCATATGGTTGTAGAAAATACTGGTCATCAGTTCAACCTCGGAAAGAGAACCGCCGGGGTGACCACTTCCGGCATTGGCGATCATCGTGATAATATCACGGCGCACCTGTTTACACACCTTGGAAAGCTCAGCTGTATTCATGGGATACCTCCATTCAACAAAATACCAAATGTATGGTACAGCAATTACCAAATAAAGTCAATATCTGCCAGCGTTTTTCATGAAATTTTCATAAAGAATGTGTGTGGCAGGGAAGGGAGCAAAGGACTTTGCTGCTGGTCATGCTATTTTTTGTTTGTTCCTTTTATTGCAACATGTGACAATGGATTAGCCTTTGCGGCTGTTCTGAGGGCATCATTGTCAATATGTGTATAGATTTCCGTCGTGTTCAGATGTTCGTGGCCCAGAACCTCCTGCACGGCTTTTACATCCACGCCGTTCTGCAGCATCAGGGTCGCTGCAGTATGGCGCAGCTTATGGGCGGAATACTGCGTGCTGTCCAGCCCTGCCTCAGACAGGTGTTTTTTTACCAGATTGTGTACGGTAGCCCGACTGATGCGCTGGTGATTCCTGGACAGAAACAATGCATCCTGATCCCGACCGCTGATAGGTGGCCGCACAGAAAGATACAGGGCCAGCGCATCCTTGCAGGCCTGATTCAGATATACGATCCGCACCTTATTGCCTTTGCCCAGTACACGCAGCGCGTCATCCTGAATATCGCTTCGATTTAGCCCGATCAACTCCGAAATCCGCAGCCCGCAGTTCAAAAACAGCGTCAGAATGCACAAATCGCGCTCCCGATTGCTGCCGTCCACATGTTCCAACAACGCGATGCTTTGATCCAGTGTCAGATAGCGGGGAAGTGTCTTCTTGATTTTTGGCGAGTCAATATCTTTGATCGGATTTTCGTCCAGCAAATGCATCTTATTGCATAAATAGTTGAAAAATGAGCGCAATGTAGCTACTTTTCGGGCGCGACTGGATGCGGATAGCCCTTTGTCAGAATTTTCACTATTGGGATGCTGCAATCGGTCACGGCTCAGATAAGTCAGATAGCTGTACACATCCGTTAAGGTGATGCTGCGAATAAATTCCAGTCCAATGTCCCGAATATCAATTTCGTCCATGGGAACTTCACTCAGCGCGGGTTCACGGAGTGTCTTCATATAGCGGAAAAAATTTCTCAGGTCCAGATAGTATTCGTCAACGGTTTTCTGTGAATGCGCTTTGACCGTTTCGTGATAGGACAAAAAATCTATTAAGATTTTTGGCGCGTCCGCGCGATAATTCAGACTCATATCAATTAAAGCATTTTTGAAAAGTGCTGAGCAATTAGGAAAGACTTTGCAGGAAATTTGTGGCAATGGAAGCCTTGGAAAGACTGCGCTGTGTGTGAAAGAGTCGTATAAACCCCGTATGTCGGATCATCCGCAAAGCATACAAAGTACACAGACAGCTAAAAGGCTTACAGGGCAAATCCGTTATAACATGCAGGGATTTATTCCGAAGACTGGGATTCCCCTCCCTTCAACTAAACAAAATTTTTATTTTGTTTAGTTAGCACAACCAGTCCAAATCCCTTCCCTGCGTCAGTTCAGCATTTTCAAAAATTCCTCCTCTGTCAATATCGGAATGTTCAGATCTCTGGCTTTGGTCAGCTTGGAGCCCGCGTTCTCTCCGGCCACAACATAGCTTGTTTTCTTCGAGACCGATGAGGCTGCCTTTCCGCCGCGCTGCTCAATCATTGCACCAGCCTGCTCGCGCGTGAATTTTTCCAGAGAGCCAGTCAGCACGAAAGTCATGCCCGCAAACCTCTGGTCCACAGCTTCCGTGACACATTTCATATTTACGCCCGCTTTTTTCAGTCTCTGCACCAGATCTATAGATTGTGGGCTGTCCATCCATTGGCGGATATAGGCTGCCGTAATACCGCCGATGTCATCAATGGCGGTCAGTTCGTCCTCGCTCGCGTGCTGCAGGGCTTCGAAGCTGCCGAAATGGCTGGCAAGTATTTTTGCGGCTTTCTCCCCCACCTGCCGGATTCCAAGGGCATAAATCAGTCTCCACAGATCATTGTCCTTGGATTTTTCAATGGCACTCACGGCGTTTTGAGCTGATTTTGCGCCCATTCTCTCCAATTCGGCAATCTGCTCTGCCTGCAATTCATACAAATCTGCCGGATTCGCAACCAGCTGCTTTTCAATTAGCTGCTGCAAAACCGCCGGGCCCATTCCGTCAATATCCATGGCATCCCGGCATGCAAAGTGCGTTATGTTGCGCAGCAGTTGGGCCGGACACTCTGCCCCGGTGCAACGCACCGCTGCCCCATCCGGATCGCGCATCACAGCTGCCCCGCATACCGGACAGACCTGCGGCAGGAAATACGGCTTTGTTCCCTCGGGACGCTTGTCCTGTACCACGCCGACAATTTCAGGGATGATCTCTCCTGCCTTCTGCACAATCACCGTGTCCCCGATGCGTATATCCTTTTGGGAAATATAGTCCTGATTGTGCAGCGTAGCGTTTGTAACGGTTGTTCCCGCCAGACGCACCGGCTCCAGTACCGCTTTGGGTGTCAGTACGCCGGTGCGGCCCACCTGCACTACAATGTCCACCACTTTGGAGGGTTTCTGCTCCGGAGGATACTTAAAAGCAACGGCCCACTTAGGGAACTTCGCCGTGCTGCCCAGTATCTCGCGCTCCTGCAAATCATCCAGCTTAATCACTGCACCGTCCATATCATAGGGACGCTCTAACCGGGTATCATTCAGCCGATCTATTTCTGCCACAATATCTGTAAAGGCGGATAGCTTGCGTGTTTCGATGACCTTGAACTGCTGGTTTTTCAGATACTCCAGTGTTTCCGTATGACTGCTGAAGCTGCGCCCTTCCGCCAGCTGTAGATTAAACACCGCAATATCCAACCGTCTTCTGGCTGCCACCTTTGGATCCAGCTGCCGCAGAGAGCCCGCCGCTGCATTTCGTGGGTTTGCCAGCAGGGACTTTCCCTCGATCTCCCGCTTCTGATTGATCTCCTCAAAAACACTGCGGGCCATATAGACCTCGCCCCGCACGATCAGTCGCGTCAGTTTTTCCGGCAGCACCATGGGGATGGAACGGATGGTGCGCAGATTTTCCGTCACATCCTCTCCAATCCGTCCGTCTCCCCGGGTGGCTCCCCGGACGAAAACACCGTCCCGGTATTCCAGTGCAACGGAAAGACCATCCACCTTTGGCTCTACGCTGTACTTCGCCCCCGGAAACTGTTGGGCTATCCGTTCCAGAAATTCATTTACCTCGTCATTATTGAATACATCCTGCAAGCTTTCCAGCGGCACAGGGTGTTCTATCTGCTGAAATTCCGACAGAGCCGGACCACCTACCCGCTGAGTGGGAGAATCTGCTGTGATCTCCTCCGGATGCTCGCGTTCCAGATCCTCCAGTCTGCGCAGCATGTGGTCATATTCATAGTCGGAAATCTGCGGATCGTCCAGCACATAATAGCGGTAGCCGTGTGCATTCAGCGTATCCCGCAGCTGCTTCATTTCTTCCCGATATTCCATGGTACATCACCCTTTATCCGTTGTTCATAATGTATTCGTCTGCATAGTCTTCGATTTTATCTTCAGTCGTGCTGAAATAGGTATAGGTCTGCGGCACATTGCCTACAATCACTGTTTCTGCCACGCACAGTTCATTGCTTACCTGCACGGAAATGGAGTCCCCCGGCAGCAGAATCGTCACCCAAACCTCCACATCCAGCAGCACCTGATGCTTGGTCTGGTTAATACCGGATGCGGTTAGTGCATTCCGGAACTTTGCCGTGGCCGATCCAACGGACTGCATTCTCACCCGCAGCCGCGGGCCGCGTCCGGCCAACAGATTTGCGCCTGTCAGCGTTCCCAGCGGCACCGACAGCTCTATGGTGGATACCTCGCCCAGTCGCTGCAAAATATCCTCGGCAATCAGCGTCTGCAGCCGATTGAATTCCGTCATATTGCTGCGCAGTGCCGCAACCTTTCCCTCGCCATCCTTGTCAAAGCGAATCAGGCTGCTGTAGTCAATTTCCCCACTGCCAATAGCTGCCGAAACCGCATCCGACACAATCTGATTTACCCGATTGGTGGTGCGGGAGCGGGCCAGATCGGTAATAATTGGGCGTATTCTTGCCACTGCCAGCATTGCGCCCGCCGTGGTCAGCACCAGAATGGCAGCCGCCCAGACAAAAAAGCGCTGCCTGCCGGAAAGGCGCATATAACGAATCCGTCTCATGGCATACACCTCCCATTCCAGTGTATGCCGTACCGCTTGACCCGGTTACTCCTGCCAGCTGTTCACAATCTCCTTGAAGGTCTTGCCCCGCTCGGCAAAATTCTTAAACTGGTCAAAGGCAGCACAAGCCGGTGACAGCGTCACCACATCTCCTTCCTCTGCCAGATCCCGGGCAGCTTCCACTGCGTTTTGGAAGGGCGCCACCTCCAGAATTTCCGGCTTGCCCGGCGCATATCCCGCCGCCTGCTCCACTGCCTGCCGGATTTTTCCTGCCGTTGCGCCGCACAATACCAGTGCCTTGACATGCTCTACGATTTCCGGCCCCAGCACATCAAATGGAATATGCTTGTCATAGCCGCCGGCAATCAGAATGACCTTTTCTTTAAAAGAGCGCAACCCGGCAATGGTGCGGGAGGGGCTGCTGGCAATGGAGTCATTGTAAAACCGAGCACCGTGATAGGTGCGCACCAATTCAATTCGGTGCTCCACCCCGCCAAAGTTCCGGGCAAATTCCCGAATCACCTCATCCGGTACCAATCCGTCCACCGCGGCAATGGCCGCCATGTAGTTTTCGATGTTGTGCACTCCCGGCAGGCGAATATCCTCTGTGGTCATGATTTGCCGCTCCTGGTCATTTTTCCGGCATAAGATAGCATTCCCCCGCAGGAACACACCGTCCACCGGCTCTGCTTTGCGGCTGAAATAGCGCACCTCACCCACCGCTCTGCTGCTCTGCTCCCGGGTAATATCGTTGTCCAGATTGAACACGGCGATGTCACCGGCCGTCTGATGCCGGAAGATATTCTCCTTTGCCGCCACATATTCAGCCATATCCCTGTGCATATCCAGATGATTGGGGGCCAGATTGGTCACCACGGCAATGTGGGGACTGTGGGTCATGGTCATCAACTGAAAGCTGCTCAGCTCCAGCACAGCGAAATCGTTCTGCTGCATCCCATCTGCTTCACACAAAAGCGGATGGCCGATGTTGCCGCCCACATGCACCGTCTTTCCTGCTGCCTTCAGCAGTTCAGAAATAATGGTGGTCGTGGTTGTCTTTCCGTCAGAGCCGGTCACTGCAATCATGGTACACGGGCACACCTCAAAGAATACCTCCATTTCCGAGGTAAGCACACTCCCCTTTTCCAGTGCCGCCAGAAGTTCCGGTACATCGGGGCGCAGTCCCGGCGTGCGGAAGATCACATCCTGTGAAAGACCTTTCAGATAATTCTCCCCCAGCTGCAGCTTGCAGCCGCTAGCGGAAAGTTCCTGTCCCAATGAGCCAAGAGCATCCGCTTCCCGCTTATCACAGGCGGTTACATCAATGCCTTCCTTGAGCAGCAGTCGCAGCAGCGGCGTATTGCTTACCCCGATGCCGATCACCGCAACAGATTTGTTTTTCAGCGAATCCAGATATGCGCGAAGTGTCATATTCCATTCCTCCAACACGGATTATACTATATAAATATCTAAAACAGAAAGTCCGCATCGCCGGATGCCTCCCGGCGATAACCTGTTAAAGTATACCGCATTTTCCCGCCCAGTTCAATTCCTTTCGCAAGATTTATGATGCTTTTCGGTTGACTTTCCTCTCCCGGTCCTGTACAATAGCAGTGCGAGTAAGCCAGACGGTCGCGGGGATAAGGCAAAAGCCTGTCCATGAGGAAAGTCCGGGCTCCACAGGGCAAGGATAACGGGTAACGCCCGCCGAAGGCGACTTCAGGAAAAGTGCAACAGAGATATACCGCCCCGCTTCGCTTCTGCACCTGCGGGGTAAGGGTGGAAAGGCGAGGTAAGAGCTCACCCGACGGCTCGTAAAAGTGTCCGTCGCTGTAAACTCTATCCGGAGCAACACCGCTATGGGAGCAACAGGGCGGCCCGTCCGCTCCCGAGGTGGCTGGAGCGCACCGGCAACGATGCGCCTAGATAGATGACCGTTTAATACAGAACCCGGCTTACAGACTTGCTCGCATTGATACGGAAGACCCCGCTTCGCGAAGCGGGGTCTTCCCTTGTCCCTTGCCATTTTCTCCGTGGTGCAGCTGTTTTTGTATATCTTGAACAACAGCGCTCTGAAATAAACCGCAGATTTTATACAAGAGGTATATTTACATTAGTTCGCTAAAGTGATAGTATGATAGCGTAGTAATCAAATGGTAAAAAACCGAAGCAAAACAAACCAAGAACAGGAGAAAAAGAAAATGAAAAACATGAAAAAAGTCCTCTGCCTCTTGCTGGCAGCCATCACCTCTCTGTCCCTGCTGGCCGGTTGCGGCAACAAGGATGACACCAAGACCAATAATGGTGATGGGAATGGAAAAACCTTTGTTATGGGCGTTGACCCTGAGTACCCTCCTTTCAGCTATCTGGGCGATGACGGCAAGTTTACCGGCTTCGATGTTGAGATTGCACAGGCAGCCTGTGACCTGCTGGGCTGGGATCTGAAGGTCTTTGGCGTCAACTGGGATCAGAAGCTGGTGCAGCTGGATTCCAACGAGTGTGACTGCGTGTGGTCCGGTATGACGATTCTGGACAGCATGAAGGAAGCCGGTTATGTGATTTCCGATCCTTACTATGATAATACACAGGTCATTATGGTCAAAGAAGGCAGTTCCATCAAGTCCTCCGCTGATCTGGCCGGTAAGACTGTGGCCGTTCAGCTGGGCACTTCCGGCGAGTCCCTGCTCACCTCCGGCGGCGATCTGGAAAGTCTGGCTGCTACCTTCGCTAACCTCACCACCTGCGACAGCTTCCTCAAGTGCTTCACCGAGCTGGGCGGCGGCGCTGTGGATGCCGTGATCGTGGATAAGCCTGTGGCTATCTCCTATGCAGAGCAGAACGCGGGCTTCTCCATCATTGATGAGAATCTGGGTGCTGAGCAGTACGGCATTGCCTTCCGCTCCGGCGATCAGGAGCTGTGCGACACCATTCAGGGTGCTGTTCAACAGCTGGTAGACAATGGCACCTATGCCAAGATTGCTGAGAAGTATCCCGACATTGTCAACAATCTGCTGTTTCTGAGTAAGTAAGCAACCAATAAAAAATCACGCTCCTCCCGGAAGCCTTTGGCGGCTTCCGGGAGCGCGCGCGTAAAAGTTGAGGATGATTTATGACATTAACAACAATGATTCTGAAAATGAGCGAGGGTCTTGGTAAGACTTGCGCCATTTTCTTTCTGACACTCCTGTTTTCTCTCCCTCTGGGCATGGTGGTTGCACTGCTGCGCATGAGCAAGAATCGCCTTGTTTCCTGCGTAACCCGCTTTTTCATATCCATTCTTCGCGGTACGCCCTTGATGCTGCAGCTGCTTGCTGTCACTTATGGCCCCTATTATCTGTTTGGAATGGCCGTTTCCAAAAATAAGCTTATCCCGGTGGTTATTGCCTTTGCCATCAACTATGCAGCCTATTTCGCTGAAATCTACCGCGGCGGCATTGAGTCTATGCCCATCGGCCAGTACGAGGCCGCCAATGTTCTGGGCTATACCAGACTGCAGACCTTTGTACATATCATTTTGCCACAGGTGGTCAAGCGCATTATGCCCAGCATCACCAACGAGGTGGTAACGCTGGTTAAAGACACCTCTATGGCCTTCACCGTCTCCTATCAGGAGATGTTTACCATCGGCAAGCAAATTGCCAACTCTCAGACCAGCTTTACTCCCTTCCTTGTAGCGGGCGTTTTCTATTTCCTGTTCAATGCCATCGTCGATTTTGTTATGGGCAAAATTGAAAAGAGCATGGACTACTATCAATAAAGGAGGTGCCGAGCATGAATGTACTGGAAATCAATCATGTCAAAAAAAGCTTTAACGACTCCACCCTGCATGTCCTCAAGGACATTACCCTTACTGTAGCCAAGGGCGAGGTAGTAGCCATCATCGGGCCCTCCGGCAGCGGGAAGTCCACCCTGCTGCGCTGCGCCACGCTCCTTACAGAGATGGACAGCGGTGATCTGCTGTATTCCGGTGATTATGCGGCAAAGAACAATGAACAGGGCAAGTCTGTCTATGCCGATAAAAGGGAACTGAAAAAAATTCGCAGCCGATTCGGTCTGGTGTTTCAGAATTTTAATTTGTTCCCCCACTATACTGTGCTGAAGAACCTTACGGACGCCCCAATTCATGTCCTTGGCCGCAGCAAGGAGGATGCCGTCAAGAAAGCAATGGAACTCTTGACAAAGATGGGCCTTGCAGATAAAGCGGATGCCTATCCCTGCCAGCTTTCCGGCGGTCAGCAGCAGCGGGTGGCGATTGCCCGCGCGTTGGCGATGGAGCCGGAGATTCTGTTCTTCGACGAACCTACCTCCGCTCTGGACCCTGAGTTAACCGGCGAAATCCTGAAGGTTATCCGCCAGTTGGCCGAGGAGCATATGACCATGGTAATCGTTACCCACGAAATGAGTTTTGCACGGGATGTGGCCGACCGCGTGATTTTCATGGCCGACGGTGTGATCGTGGAGCAAGGTGATCCCCGGGATGTCATCGCAAATCCCCGGGAAGAACGCACCCGCCAGTTCCTCTCTCGTTTCTCTCAGCAGTAAACCGCGGCTATTTTTCCTGTTCTGGTTTTGAAAAGCTCAGGCTCTCGCGACCATGCGTCGCGAGAGCCTGAGCTGCTTTATTGCCGGGCTGCTGTGTGTACCGCCGGAATCAGCATCATCCCTTCCGGCAGTTCCTCTCCTTCCATGTGATTAAGCTTCCGGATTGCTTCCTCACTGCTCCGATGCGCCTTGGCAATGTCCCACAGGGACTCGCCATGCTTGGGCCGACGCAGCACAAGTGAGGGCCTCCGGCGCTCCTCCGTCTCCTTTTCTGCCTGCACGGATACAACGGAGCATACATCAGATGGTTTCATGTAAGCGGCCTGCATCCATACCGGCAGCCGCAGCGAGTATCGCCCCGCTCCGCTCTGCAATTCTGCAGGGCCGTTTTCCGCCCACAGGAAGGATGGCTTCTCCTCCACCGGGGCGACCACCTCCCGGCTGCGTTCTACCGTCGCCGGAGCACCCTCCTCATCTATGTACAGCAGCCGCAGCCGTACCGGCGTGGCAGCCGCGCCGTCCTCCCTGCAGACAGGCACACCGCAATCGCACCCGGTTAGGTATACAAAGGGAGTTTTGCTCCCGAATTCCAATGTCTCCTCTGCCGCAGCTTCGTGGAAAACAGGAGCCTCCAATTGGGAGATACTCATGTTACGGTCTGAAACAGTCAGTGTCTCCTCCGTGCTGTACAAATCACTGACCCAACGAAGCGATTGCTTTTCCGTGCAGAAGGCCTGCAGCGTCAATCGTGCTGTCAGGCTGCATGAGCCCTCGCTCCGCAGCAGCCGCAGTTCCCACTGGGCAACGCATGCGCGTACCCAGATTTTTCCGCCCTCAGGGAATGCTGTTCCGTCCAGAATCTGCGAAAACGGCAGCGTCATGTCCATTCGGCCCAGCTTCCGATCCTGCTGGCGTACCATACCGCACAGACGGATTTCTCCCTTCACAACCAGCTTGTTTCCAATCTGCTGGCTGCTGATTACCCGGGGGTACAGCCGTTCTGTCAAAATTTCTTCCGGAGCCTCCGTCATGCCATCGGGCGTGAATTCCTGATGAATGCTGCATTCTCTTTGGATGGCGCCCTTCAGCACAGCAATCTCTGCCTGCTGCCAGCGCAGCTGCAATCCCGCGCCCTCTGCATTGGTGCATATCCGCCAGCTTACTGCGCCAATCCCCCTTACTGTAAACTCTCCAATCACGCGTACATAAAGCTTTCGGCCCGTTACAATCTTCCCCTCGCATAGCAGCAGTCTGCTGTAAACCTGTAAAAGCCGGCATTCCCGCAACCGTTTCTCTACCAGTTCACACACAAAGGGCACAGCTACAGTCGCACTCTGTAACCCCTCCGCTTCCTCTGATACATACAGCACGCTCACGCGCACCTCGCCCCGCAGCCTGCCCTCACCCGGGGATATTTCCTGTACCAGTACCTGACCTGCCGTATCTATGACCCGGGAAACAGAGGCGCAGTAATCCGGCAGGGACGCCTCCATTGTTTCCTCGTGGGTCTGCGTTTCTCTTGCCAGAATGTCAAATCCGCTCAGTTCCTCAAATTTCAGCTCCGGTTCCATTTCATCACCCTCTCCTATCATACAATCCTGCCCTATTATATGACAGGGGGCACGGCGCTATTCCTTGCTGCAGAAGATACAGCGCAATAGTCCCCGAAGCACTTTCGGCGCTTTCCATACGATGATTTTCATTCCAATTCCCTCCTCAATCGTGACGCAGGCATACGATTCCGCATGCAATCAGCAAAAAAGCTACCAAAAACATCAGTACGCCAACCGGAAATACGGCGGCGATCAAAATTCCCAGACCAAGTCCCAGTGCGCAGATTCCAAGGCCACCGGCTCCGCAATTCCACCGTCTCATCGGAAACCCTCCTCTGCTGCTATTATATACGGCGCTCTCTATATAGGTTCCATACTGTCGGTTGGCCAGCGGCAAAAAAGAACCGTCCGACACTGTGTCGAACGGTTCCCTGTTATTTTTTTTGCTGCCAATCCTTCAGGTCTTTCACTTCGGTCCAGAGCCTGACATAGCTTTCATGGCGGCTTTGCGGAATGTCGCCTTCCCGCACGGCCTGTAAAATGCGGCAGCCCTTTTCCTTTACATGGCGGCAACCCACAAACCGGCATTGCCCCAGATAAGGCCTGAACTCCGGGAAGGTTTCCGGCAGGCGCTCCTTCAATTCAAAGCTGACATCTTCTGCATCAAAGGAAGAAAATCCAGGTGTGTCGATGACCCATGTTCCGTCTCCCAGTGAGAACATCTGAACATGTCGGGTGGTATGTCGTCCCCGACCCAATGCCTTGCTTACCTCTCCCACAGGGAGATTCAGCTCCGGCAGCAGCATATTCAGGATGCTGGACTTTCCAACGCCTGAATTTCCTGTAAAGGCACTCAGCTTCCCGGCGATTGCTTCACGCAGCTTTTCCATTCCTTCACCGGTTTCCGCACTGATACGCAGCACTGGCAGCGCGGATGCGCGGTAGATTTCATACAGCGCATCTGCCGGATTAAGATCCGTTTTGTTCAGGCACACCAGCACATTGCACCCTTTCAGGGCTGCGATAGAAGCAATGCGGTCGATCAGATACGGATCGGTTACCGGAATCGCACCGGAGGCGATAACCACCAGTTGGTCGATATTGGCCGCCGCCGGTCGGGTAAAGCTGTTTATTCTCGGCTCAATTGCCTCCACAAAGCCTTCGCCGCCGCCCAGATTACGAACCTCCACCCAATCTCCCACCAGTGGACTGGTGCCTTCCCGGCGGAATTTTCCTCTGGCCCGGCACTGCAGCACTTCCTCTCCGGTATTCACATAGTAAAACCCGCTCAGGGCCTTTTCAATACGCCCCCTCATCAGGAATTGGGGGCCTCACTGCCGCCAGACTCTCCGCTGTCAGCGGGACCAAGGCTTATCACCAGAGAAATGGTGGTTCCTGCCTCTGCCTCTGTTCCGGCGTCCTCACTCTGCCAGCACACAGTTCCTGCAGCGAAGCTGTCACTGTGCTGCTCGGTTACGGAGCCCACGCTGAAGCCTGCATTTGTCAGGATTCTCTTCGCATTCTCAAGGGACATGCCCAGCACGCTGGGTACCGGAAGCTTCTGAACCGGCTCCTCACCCTTGCTAATGGTAAAGTAGATGTTGTCGCCCTCCTTGGCCGCCGTATCCTGCGCAATGCTCTGGGCAATCACGGTTCCGGAGGGAGCCGAGCTGTATTCGTAGCTGCTTGCACCAACCGTCAGGCCCATATTCCGTGCCAGCGCCTTGGCATCGGCTTCACCCATTCCATAGAAGTTGGTTATAGTCACCGGCTTTTCGGATGCGCCCTTGCTAATATAAAGGATTACGCTGCTGCCCTTTCTGATCTGGCTGCCAGCTGCAGGGCTTGTACCGATGGTAAGTCCCTTTGCTACGCTGTCGCTCTCCTGCTCCTGCACCTGAATACTCAAACTCAGCTTCATGGCGTTCAGCATGCTCTTGGCGTCCTGCTCGCTTTGGCCTGCCACCACAGGCATGTAGTAGTTTTCCTGTTCTGCGCAGATATAGACCTGAATGGTCAGATTGTTCTTTCGGCTCACACCATCTGCAGGGTCCTGGGAAATAATCTGCCCCGCCTGATACTTGCTGCTTTCCTTGGTGCCAACCACATCAATGGTGAAAATGCCCTTGATGCCCTCCATCTCCTGTGCTTCCTCTACGGTCTTGCCCAGAATGTTCGGCACCTTGTGAGTGGTGGAGCCATTGCCTGCGTCCTTGTTGCCAAAAATGGCAGAGAAAATCACGAAAATCAGCACCAGTGCAGCCGCGAACGCACCAATGATAATGGCCATTTTTTTCTTTTCATCCCGGGTTCCGGCGATGCCCGTCTTCTCCCCTGTCTCCTCACTGTCCGGCTCATCTGTCTGTACACGCTTTTTCCGGGGGTGTTTTCCTGCCGCCTGCATGGCCGCAGTGATTTCTTTCTTGTCCAGATAACGGGTAGGTTCTTCATCCGCCTCATCCATCAGATCAGCGCGGATATACTCCAGATCCACATCCGGATTCTTCCGGAATTTTTCAAGGTCCTCCAGCATTTCATCTGCCGATGCATACCGTTTTTCGATGTTGGGGTTCATGGCCTTCATGCAGATCAGTTCCAGTGCCTCCGGAATATCCTCCCGGATGTCCCGCGGGGACAGAGGCACCGAACTCAAATGCTGAATGGCGACCGATACGGCAGAATCACCCTCAAAGGGTAGCCGCCCGGTCAGCATCTCATAAAGCACTACACCGGCAGAATAAATGTCAGACCTTGCGTCAATACGCTCGCCGCGGGCTTGCTCGGGTGAAATATAGTGCACAGACCCCAATGCCTCCTGCGTCAAGGTCTGGGTGGTATTCTGCAAACAGGCTATGCCGAAATCGGCTACCTTTACGCTGCCATCCCGCAGTACCATAATATTCTGGGGCTTGATGTCCCGATGAATGATGCCGCGGCTGTGAGCGTGGCTCAGCGCGCGCATAATCTGGGTGATAAAGTGCAGTGACTCCCGCCAGTCCATCTGTCCCCGCCGTGCCATATACTGCTTCAGTGTAATGCCGTCAATCAGCTCCATGACGATGTATTCCACATCATTGCTGGTGGACACATCGTATACAGATACGATATTGGCGTGAGAAAGCTGCGCTACAGCCCGGGACTCGTCCCGGAACCGGCGGCAGATTTCCGGGTTTTCTGCCATGTCGCTCTTTAAAATCTTCACTGCTACCAGCCGGTTCAGCCGGTGGCACTTTGCTTTGTATACATTGGCCATTCCGCCGGAACCAATCAGTTCCAGGATCTCGTAGCGGTTATCCAACATTTTACCTATGTATTGATCCATATTTCCAATCTCCTTTAGATATTCATCATCAGAATTGCCGTTACGTTATCCGGTGCACCCCGTTGTCTGGCCAACTCCATCAGCCTTTGCAGACAATGCTCCCGGTCATCGTTATGAATAATCTCAAATAACAGTTCCTGGTCACTGACCGTGTTAATCAGCCCATCGGTACACAGCAGCAGGAATTCCCCCTGCTTCCATTGCAGCGTAAAGGTGTCCGCCTGAACCTGCTCATCCGGCCCCAGCGCTCGGGTAATCAGATTCTTCCCCGGATGTCGGCGGGCCTGCTCATGGGTAAGATCGCCGCGCTCCACCATAGATTCCACCAACGAGTGATCCCGGGAAATCTGCCGGATTCCGCTGGCGCTGATGAGATAGGCCCGACTATCTCCCACATTGCTGATGAGCACCTCGTTCTTTCTCACCATGGCAGATACCAGCGTCGTGCCCATCCGGCACAGAGCCGGTTCCTGCTCTGCCCGTTGGCGGATAGCCTGATTGGCGGCTGCAATGCTGAAGTCAGATACTTCCCGCAGCTGCTCCATGTGCATCCCGGGCCGCAAATTCTTTTCAAGCTCCTCCCGGTAGGTGCGCACGGCAATCCCGCTGGCTACCGCACCGCCTGCATTTCCGCCCATGCCGTCGCACACCACCGCCACAGTGTATGGCCCGATCAGCGTCGTTTCATAGGCATCCTGGTTCTCTTTTCGAATCAGGCCCATGTCTGTAATTCCCCAGCTTCTCATGCACACCCCCCTTCCTTCTTTTCCTCCATAGCTTTGCGGCGCAGTTGTCCGCAGGAGGCATCTATATCTCCGCCAAGGCTGCGCCGCACGGTGGCGGTAATACCGTGGCTTTCCAGTCTTTTTTGAAAGGCTGCTACTCTGCGGCTGGGCTTGAAGGGGCTTTCCACCACATCGTTCAACGGAATCAGATTCACATGTCCGGGCATGCCGCGAATCTTTTTGGCGATCAGATCTGCCTGCCAATCATGGTCGTTCACTCCGTCAATCATGGCATATTCGAAGGAAATACGCCGCCCTGTTGTCTCAAAATACCGGTGACATGCCTGAAACAGCGCGTCCACATCATAAGCCTGGTTTACCGGCATGATCTGCGAGCGGGTCGGGCTGTCCGGTGCGTGCAGCGAAACCGACAGCGTCAACTGCAGCTGACGCCGGGCCAGCTCCTCAATCCCCGGGATAACACCGCAGGTAGATAAGCTGATGTGCCGCATCCCGATGTTCAGTCCCTCCGGATGGTTTACCAGTTCCAGAAAGCGCATCACCGTGTCAAAATTGTCCATTGGCTCTCCAATCCCCATCAACACAATGTTGGAGATTTCCCGTCCGGAATCCAGTTGGGTAAACAGCACCTGATCCAGCATCTCCGATGGTGTCAGGTCCCGCACCTTGCCTGCGATGGTTGACGCACAGAAGGCGCAGCCCATCCGGCAGCCCACCTGGGAGGAGATGCACACCGTGTTGCCGTGGCGGTACTGCATCAGTACCGTTTCGATACAGTTTCCGTCGCGCAGCTCCCACAGATATTTGATGGTCCCGTCCAGCCGGGATTCCTGTCTGCGTGCCACCTTTGGAACGGTGATGAAGCACTGCTGGGACAGTTTCCCGCGCAGGGTCTTTGAAAGATTGCTCATCTGGTCAAAGGAGGTCACTCCCCGGTGCAGCCAGGTAAACACCTGCTTTCCTCGGAAGGCCGGTTCCCCCCATTCTTTCAGAAGGTCCGTAATCTCCTCCAGTGTCATTGCCTTTATATCAATCAAAGAAAAGAACACCTCTTTTCCGCGTCTTCATATCTTTTTTCTCATCCGGCAGATATAAAAACCATCGGTTCCCCACCGCTGCGGCCACAGCGTTATGTGCCCGGCGCAGTGTCCGATAGGCTCCGGAAGCTGAAAAGCCTCCTCCTGAAATTCCGGATGGGTTTTGAGAAAATGCTCCGTAATCTGTTGGTTCTCCTCCGGCAAAACCGTGCAGGTTGAGTAAACCAGCACGCCGCCGGGCCGTACATAGCGGGCCGCGTTCTCCAGAATATCCCCCTGGATTGCCGGCAGCTGCGAAAGCTCTCGCGGGTTTTTATACCGAATATCCGGTTTTTTCCGGATGATTCCAAGTCCTGAACAGGGCACATCTGCAATCACAGTATCTGCCGCCCCATTCCACGCTGTGTGATTTTCCCTCGCATCGGCCAACGCCGTCCGAAGACAGGTGATTCCCAGCCGCGCTGCTCCGCTTTCAATCAGCTTCAGCTTATGCGGGTGGATGTCACAGGACAGAATCTCTCCCTGTCCCTCCATTTCTATCGCCGCCGCAAAGGACTTTCCTCCCGGTGCAGCGCATACATCCAGTACCCGGTCACCTGCCTTCGGTGCTGCCGCAGAGGCTGCCAACCGCGCCGCCGCGTCCTGTACCAGAAATAGGCCATCCTGAAACGGCGGCAGCTGTTCCAGATTTCCGGTTCCGCTCACTTCAAAGCAATGGCTCATCCATGGATGCTTTTCTGCCTGTACACCATGCTGACGCAGCTGTTCCATCAGCTTTTCGTCTGTGGTTTTCAGCAAGTTTGTTTGAATGGTGGTGGGAACTACCTGGTTGTTTTCCTCCAGATATTGCTCTGCCTCCTCCGGCGAAAGCAGCTCCAGCAGCCGTTCTACCAGCCAGCGTGGATGGCTATAGCGAATAGAAAGATACTCTGCCGTGTCCTTCCGGGGAATGTCCGGCATATCCAGCCAGTTGGTCACAAATTTACGCAATACGGCGTTAACCATGCCGCTTGCCCGGTGTTTCCCGCATCGCTTGCACATTTCCACCGCTTCATTCACAGCGGCGCGCTGCGGAATTTTATCCATGAACAGAATCTGATACCCGCCGATGCGCAGAATATTCCGGATTACCGGCTCCAGCTTCTCCGCCCGCTGGGTGCAGAAGTAGCTGATGTAGTAGTCCAGCAGCATCCGGTTCTGGATAACGCCGTAACTCAGCCGTGTTGCCAGCGCCGCATCCCGGCTGTCCAGCCGGTTCTTGGCAATCGTGCGCTTCAGACTTCCGTCCGACCATGCGTTGGCCCGCTCTACCTGTGTCAGCACCTCCAGTGCCGTATCACGGGCAGTACTTCTGTGTTCTTCACTCATGTCTGCGCCTCAATGGGATGTCCCCGAAGATAATCCGCCGCCGCCATGCGCTTGCCGCCCTCGGCCTGCAATTGCAGAATCCACAGGCTGCATCCATCGCCGCAGGCAATCTCCAGCCCCTTTTTTCCGGCGGTCAATATCGTGCCGACAGGCGCGTCCGTCGGCTCCCCCACCCGGGTCTTGTATACCTTTACCTTCTTGCCGCCCAACTCTGTCTGGGCACTGGGCCATGGGTAAAGACCGCGAACCTGATCGTGCAGCTGTCTGGCGCTCCTTGTCCAATCCATGGGCGACAGCTCCTTGCTCAGCATGGGCGCGTAGGTGTAGGCGCTGTGATCCTGTGCTCTGCGCTGCACGGTTCCGGCCTTAATCTGCTCCACAGCCTCATGCAGTGCTTCGGCGCCCAACAGAGCCAGACGCTCCGTCAATTCCTGCGCATTTTCCTCCGGTGAAATTTCCGTAGTGCGGATGCAGATAATGTCGCCTGCATCCAATTCTTTGGCCATATACATAATGGTCACGCCTGTCTCCTGCTCGCCGTTGAGAATGGCCCAGTTAATGGGCGCAGCCCCCCGGTACTTAGGCAGAATAGAGGAGTGCACATTGATTGCACCATATGCAGGAACATTCAGAATCTCCTCCGGCAAAATTCTGCCGTAGGCAGCCACAACGATCAGTTCTGGTGCCAGCTGCTTTACAAGCTCCAGCGCTGTCCCATCCTTCATTTTCAGTGGCTGATAAACCTCCAGCCCTTCTGTAATGGCATATTCCTTCACAGGGGAAAAAGACATCTTCATTCCCCGGTTTTTTGGCTTATCTGGCTGGGTAAACACGCCGCAGATTTCGTGGCCGTCGGCCACCAGCCGCTTCAGCTGCTCGGCTGCAAAATCCGGCGTTCCCATAAACAAAATGCGCATCAGTCATCTTCCTCCTGCTGACGAATGAACTCCTCCAGTTCTTCTCCACTCATCAGGTGGTCGGTGTGCTCCACAAACAGGTGTCCGTCCAGATGCTCAATCTCGTGGCAGAAGCATCGGGCGGTCAGCCCCTCGTCCTCTACCTCGAAAAAGTCTCCGTCCCGATCCTGCGCGCGAACGCGGACAATCTCCGGCCGGGTTACAACGCCGTATTTTCCCGGCACACTCAGGCAGCCCTCCAGACCCGTCTGCTCGCCCTCGGTGTAGATGATCTCTGGGTTAATCAGTTCAATTACCTCGTCGTCTTCATTCTGCACCACGCAGACCCGGCGCAGGATTCCCACCTGCGGAGCAGCCAGCCCCACGCCGCCGGAGTCCAGCAGCGTCTCCGTCATGTCGTCCAGCAGTGTGTGCAGGCGGCTGTTGAATTCGGTCACAGGACGGCACACCTTGTTCAGACATTCGTCCCCCTGTAAAACAATCTTTCTCAGAGCCATTTTTATATCCTCCTCAGTTCATCAGGTTGCAATCGGCAAAAATCTGCATGCCTCTGTTTTCGCTGCGCCTGGAAAACTCCTTCATAAAGGCAGAAACAAGCCCGCGCAGGCTCCTGTCGCAGCGGCCTATGACAGTAATGCGATAGCGAAATCGGTTGTTTATTTTCACAATCCCAGCCGGTGCCGGTCCCAAAATCTCCAGTTCCAGTGCGGCATATTCCGCTCTGTCCGCCGCAGCAAGCAAACCGTCCCGAACCTGCATGCAAGCCCGGCGCACTTCATTTTCTACAGGCCCTGACACAGTCAGAATCAGATGGTCTGCAAAAGGCGGGTCCCGGCGCAGTCGGCGCAGGACGATCTCCCGCTCATAAAATCCGTCAAAATCCTGTCTTGCCGCCGCTTGAATGACTTCATTTCCCGGCGTATAGGTCTGTATCACGGCCCGGCCCGGCTTTTCGCCCCGTCCAGCCCGGCCCACCACCTGTGTCAGCAGTGCAAATGTCCGTTCCGCTGCGCGGTAGTGATCCACATACAGCGATTGATCCGCCGCAAGAACGCCCACCAGCGTCACATTATCAAAATCCAATCCCTTTGCCACCATCTGGGTGCCTAACAGGATGGGAATTTTTTCTTTTTCAAATTTTTTCAGCATTTTTTCATGCTGCGTTCCCACGGAATCCGTGTCCATGCGCAGCACCTCTGTGTCGGGAAACAGATCTCTCAGCTCCTGCTCCACCTTCTGGGTGCCTGCGCCAATCTGACGCAGCACTGTCCCACACTGAGGGCATTCCGGAGAAAATGGCTCTGAATAGCCGCAATAATGGCACATCTGCCGTGAGTTGGCCCGGTGATATGTCAGATACACGCTGCACCGTGGACACTCCGGCACATACCCGCAGCCGGGACAAATCAGCTGGCGGCTGGCGCCACGCCTGTTCAAAAACAGAATACTTTGCTCTCCGGCCTGTAAATTCTTCAGCAGCTCCTCATACAGCGTCCGGCTGATAGAGGTAAAATTTCCCTCACGCAATTCTGTCCGCATGTCCGCCACATGCACCTGCGGCAGCGCCCGGTCATTAAACCTGCGGCGCAGCAGGCTCCACTGGTATTCGCCGTTTCTGGCATAATACGCCGTTTCCACTGTTGGAGTTGCCGACCCCAGCACCAGCCGCGCCCCCTCTCGTGCACACCGGTATTTTGCAATGTCCCGGGCGTGATAGCTGGGGGCCTGCTCCGACTCATAGGAACCCTCCTGCTCCTCGTCAAGCACAATCAGCCCCAGATGCTCCACCGGCGCAAACACTGCCGATCGTGTTCCAAGTACAAGATGGGCCAGTCCCTGCCGGATACGCTTATACTGATCATAGCGCTCCGTAACCCGCAGCCCGCTGTGCAGCAGCGCCACTTCATCGCCGAAGACGGCCGTAAAACGCGCCATCATTTGCGGTGTCAGGGCAATTTCCGGAACCAGAATAATAACGGATTTTCCCTCCTGCAAAAGCTGTTGCGCCAGCCGGATATAAACAAGGGTTTTTCCGCTTCCCGTCACACCCTGCAACAGCGTCACACCCGCCTGATTGCTTCGAACCTGTCCCAGAATTTCATTGCAGGCGGTTTGCTGCTCCTCATTTAGTGTAATAGCTTTCAGCTTTACATCTTCTTTGTACTGGGAGATGCGGAAAATTTCCTCCTCCCGCAGTTTTACAAGCCCTTCTTTTTCAAGGCTTGAAACTGCCCGCCGGGAAACCCCGGTGAAATACATTAACTCATGCAGGTTGGTTTCTCCGCTTCTGCCCAAAAATGCCAATGCCGCCGCCTGCCGGGGGGCTGCTTTGCGACGCTTTTTTTCCTCAGCCGCAGCCAAATCAATATCCTGTGCAAGGGATACAAGCAGTGCCGATTTATCCGTTGTCCGGCGTCCGCTCAGTGTCTGCACCGATACAAGCCCCTGTTTTTCCATTTGCCGCAGCAAAGTCGATGCCTGCGGCTGGACCGCCTGTAAGACAGTCAGCTCCTGCTGCCCATTCAGCAGCAGTTCGTATAGCTCCCGCTGCGACGCAGTCAGGCTTCCCGGCTCCGGATCACCGCACGCGGACCATACCTCTTTGTATTTGTACCACAGTCCGATGGGCAGCACCGTATGCAGTGCATCGTAAAATGTACAAAAATACCGGCTGCACATCCACAGCACCAGCCGCAGCTGCTGCTGCGACAGCTGTGGTTCCTGATCCAGTACCTCCAGCACAGCCTTCAGCGGCTTTTTCTCCTCCTCGCGCCGCAGGGCCAGTATCATCCCTTCAGTCCGGCGGTTTCCCCGCCCAAAGGGCACCAGCACGCGCACGCCTACCTCGACCTGCATCGTCTCCGGAACCAGATAATCATAGGGCCTGTCAATGGCGTAGGTCGCCGCCGCCACGGCTATTTTGGCAATCCGCGCCATATCTCATGTCCCCCCTGCTTTGTCTGCGGATTACTCCTCGGCTACGCCGCCGTCGTCAATCTCGGTATTGATGCTGGCCGCGTCAAAGTGACCCTCTGCCACTTCCTGAATAGCCAGCGTTACAGGCTTTTCCGTCAGGTGCTCCCCGGCACTTTCCGCCTCAGCAGCAATCTGCCGGGCCCGGCGGGCCACTACGTTTACCATCATATAGCGGTTGGGAATGTACTGGGTCAGCTTGTTCATTGCGGGATAAAGCATCATAATAATCAACTTCCTATCTGCCATCTGGCTGTATTTAATGAAAAAATGTATAAAACCAACAAATCTTATTCGTTCAGCAGGCGTTCCATTCGTTCGCCGGGTCTGCAATGCTCCGCGCAAAGAATAGCCCGCAGCTCCCGGACGGCATTCTCCACAGAATCATTCACCACGAAATAGTCATAGCTCCCCGCGGTCTGCAATTCCACCTTGGCCCGCAGCAGCCGCTTTTGAATCTTCTCCGGTGTATCGGTGCCGCGATCTGTCAGGCGGCGTTCCAGCTCTGCCCAGGAAGGCGGTGCAATAAAAATTCGCACGGTCTCCGGCCGCTTGGCACAAACCTGCTGTGCGCCCTGAATCTCAATGTCCAGAATCACATCCCGGCCATGATCCATGGCCTCGTCCACATATTTCTTTGGTGTACCGTAAAAATTTCCCACATATTCGGCATACTCCAGAAATTCATCCTGCTCAATCATCCCGTGAAAGGTAGCCGGGTCAATAAAATGATAGTGTACGCCGTCTACCTCGCCCTCGCGTGGTGCGCGCGTGGTGGCTGACACGGAGAAATACAGGCTCTCCTGCTGCTCAAGCAGTGCCCGCAGCACCGTGCTTTTTCCCACCCCGGAAGGGCCGGAAATAATAAATGTTTTTCCCCTCACTGTTCTTCCTCCTGCATGAAATCTGTCGCCGTCAGGCCAAGTCGCGGGGCCATTTTCTCTGTGGACAGCGCCGACAGAACCACATGGTCACTGTCCATAATCAGCACAGCCGCCGTTTTTCTTCCATAGGTTGCGTCAATCAGCATTCCTCTGTCTCTGGACTCCTGAATCAGCCGTTTGATCGGCGCGGAATCCGGGCTGACAATGGCAATCAGCCGTTGGGCCGAAATCAGGTTGCCAAACCCAATGTTAATCAGCGAAAAATCCTGTTTACTCAATGTTCTGTACCTGCTCCCGGATCTTCTCGACCTCAGCCTTCATATTTACAACATCCTGTGCAATGGTCAGATCGTTGCACTTTGAGCCGATGGTGTTGCATTCCCGATTGATTTCCTGAATCAGGAAGTCAAGTTTCCGTCCCACCGGCTCGCTGCCCTGCACCATGGTGCGCAGCTGGGCCAGATGGCTGCGCAGGCGCACCGTTTCTTCGTCCACGGCCAGCTTGTCCGCCACAATGGCAGTCTCTGTCAAGATGCGGCTTTCGTCAATTGTGGTGGACTGCAGCAGTTCGCGAATTTTGCCCTCCAACCGCTGCCGGTATTCCTGCACCGTCTCCGGGGAGCGGCGCTCCACCTTGCCAACCACAGACTCGATGGTTTCAGCCCGTCCGATAATATCCTGACAAAGCTTCTCCCCCTCTGTGGCCCGCATCATATTATAGGCAGAAAGGGCCTGCTCCAATACAGCGCATATATCGGCGCACACCGTTTCCAGATCTTCCTCCGCCTTGGTGACGGTCAGCACATCCGGAAATTTTGCCAGTACAGCCGGCGTAATGTCCCCTTCCAGAGAAAACATCTCCTTCAGGCGCTTCAAAGCCTCGTAATATCCCCGGGCCAGCGGTTCATTTACCTGTACCACAGACACATCCGCAGCGGTTGCATCCACAGTGACGAACACATCCACCTTTCCCCGGGAAATTGCCTTCTGCACCAGCGCCTTCATGGCATCCTCTGCAAAAACATACATCCTAGGCATTTTTACATTGCAATCCAGATACCGGTTGTTTACGGATCGTACCTCCACCGTAATATCCCGCCCGTTCCGGGTCTGTCTGGCCCGACCATAGCCGGTCATACTCCTGACCATACAACTCTCCTCCTCTATCATTCAGCAGCAGAAGAAATATCCACTGCCGCTAAGCAAACAGTTGATACATGCCATCGCGCCGCAAAGGCTCATGCAGCTGTTGTCGCCGCAGCCTCCGGTGGTCACATGGGTGTAGCCCTGCGGCCGGTAGGCGCTGCCCCGGCCCTCAATCATATCCAGCGCCCTCTGATACTCTGCGTTTCCGGGCTCCATCTGCACGGCAGTCTGGAAATAGCGTCTTGCCTCGTCCATCCAGCCTCGTCGGTAGCATACCGAGCCCTTCAGGAAGTTCCATTCTGCGTTGTGGTCCGCCATGGCGTTCAGCAGTTCCTCCGCCAGATTCAGGCTTCCCTGATTGATTGCCATCCGAATCCGCAGAAACGCCGGGTCTCCTCCGTAGGCGCTGTTGTAGCCGCCATAACTCTGCTGGTATCCGCCTGCGCCGTAGCCTTGCTGATACCCCCCGCCGTATGGTCCCGTGCCTTTTTTGCGTATGGACTGCACCATCTCATAGGCTTCGTTGATTTCCTTCATTTTTTCCTGCGCCACATCAGCAAGCGCCGAATCATGGTAGTTGTCCGGGTGGTATTTCCGTGCCAGATTGCGGTATGCTTTTTTAACTTCCTCGTCAGTTGCGGTGCTGGGTACCCCCAGTACCTCATAAGGGTCTCGCATCTCAGGTTCCTGCCTTTCGTGTAGGGTTGCGGTCCGCTCTCTCTTGTTTCTGTCTATGGAAGGTGCCGTTCAGCACAGCCGCTCCCACCACATAAAGCCCCTCGTAAACAACACTCTCAATGATTGTTCTCCAGCAGCCGAAATCGGCCAGTTCAAAAGCCGCCGCCATAGTGCGGATCGACCCATCCAGCGTTTGCGAAAGATTCTCCCGGTCTTCCGCTGAAAGCGCGCCGTCTGTTACCTCATAACGAAGCGACAGGGGGTTGTAGCTCCCGCTTTTTATATCCTTTTTCAGGTCGTCAGCCGCGTCCACCAGATAAATCCATCGGCCAAGATGATACAGCATCTCCCGCAACACCCGGCGCTTGCGTTCCTCGTTTTCCAGTCCGGCACAGGCAGCCAGAAGCTGTGCGAAGGTGTCAGCAGCCCGGTCTATAGAGGGGCAATTCTCCTTCTCCAGCGCCGCCAGTGCTGCCAGATGCTGCCGTGTGCTTTCGTCGAACGAAGGCTGCGCTGCGCGGGCTTTCCGATATGCCCGCCGCAAAAACAGAGCGAGAAATCGGTATTTCAGTCCCTGAAAGAGGGAACTGTCCGCGATGCCATCCTGCAGCTGCCACCATGTCAGTATCACGCTGACATCTGCTGCCGTATCCAGCGCCGCCGATGCCTCGCAGCACCGCCGTCCCCGCAGGGGATGCACCGCGCAGCGGTGGTTTTCGCATATTGGCTCCCGCCCGTCCGACAGCAGCACCGCCAGGAATGTCAGATCATAGTTCAGAATCATCCGGGCCGCCGGGCCATAGCGCCGCCCCAGTGTGCGGCACAGGCCGCAGTATGCGCTGCGATAGCGGCCAAGTTCTTCTTCCGTCAGCTTTTCCGGTGAAATGTGTACATAGCCAAACATCAGAAGGGCCGCACCACTGTATAGGTCAGGGACTCGTGCCGCCTGGCGTACCGGTCGTAAATCATGCTGGGAATAAAGGAAACCACGGCCGCTCCGATGGCAATGGCATACCGCGCTCCCTCTGCAAGCCCATCGGACAGGAAATATCCCAGCAGAAATGCCAGCACCGGCAATACATATACAAGTGCCACAACACCTAACAGCTTGCGTGTTTCACTCTCGACAACCACCTTTTCTCCCGGCTCCACGCCTACCGGGTCTTTGGCCCGGGCATGGATGGCCGCGCCGGTCATGCCGCAGCCTGCGCATTCTTCGCAATCGTGTCCGCAGGCAGACTTTCTGGGAACCGAAATCTCCACAAAGCCGCCGCTCAGCTTTTTTTCAACCGTTGCAATCTGTGTCATCGTATTCAAATATCCTTTCTCAGGAGCTAATTCCTTGTCAGTCGAACCGTAATCTGATAGGTGCCCACGGCGCTGATGTGATTGTATCCGTTTGCCAGAATCATCAACTCCACCGTGTGCTCACCCTCGCCGGATAGACTGCTCAGATCGGCCACTGCCGAAATATTCGCCGCCTGCACGGCAGCAATTTCACTGCTCAGCCCCCGCAGGGAGATGCTGATTTCCTGTGTCACCGCTTCTGCGCTGTATCCCTCCGGAATTCTCTCAAGTGTAAAGCTGCTTAGCGTTACACTTGTTTCCGCCACATTGCTCATGCTCACTGTCAGCACAGCGGTGTCTTCGCTGCCCTGCAGCTGCGTTCCCTCCGGTGCGGGAATACGATAGTAAAAACTCTGGCTTCCGTTCACATCTGTCAGATCGATGGTGTCCAGCGTGATAACCGAAATAGCATCCAGTGTGCTCTTTTCACCTGACAGCGTTACATTCTGCGGTGAAATGCTGTAGGTAGCCTGACTCAGTTCTGCCCCGGGGCTCTCCCGGAAGTTCACTGCCAGCGGCACTTCCTTGGTGGTCAGGATAGGCACTGTAACCTGCACCAGCTTCACCGATTTGCGGATCTCTGTCGTAGCTACCGCCACATCGTTATAATCGTACAGAGTAATCTCTGCCGCCTGCACCACCGTCTTCTCAGCTCCGCTGATGTCCACGCTTATGCTGGCATAACTCACATTCAGCAGGTCGTCCCGCTGTGCCCGCAGCGTCACGGTATCCGTATCCAGAACCACATCCCCGGCGAAGAAACTCTTTTTGGGCGTTCCGGTCACATTGCATACAATGGGTACATCCTTCGAACACATCTCTCCTACCGTCACTGTCACGCTGTAGGCGCTGGCCCAGCTGACTGAGATGCTGTTTCTGGAAACACCGTCCGGATAAATCACATCATAACTCAGGCTCTGCATTCCTGTCTCCGAAATGGAGGCCGTGCTGGCCACAATGCGCAGCTGTTTTTTGTCCAGCTTGCTCAGCTGCTGGCGTGGTCCCTTCAGCTTCAGGTCAATGGTGGTTTCATAACCGGACAGCAGCATCAGCCCTTTGTCTGCCAGCGTTGTGTTTTCCCCGGAAAACTCCACCGGAATCCCCCGCACCGTCATGGAAACGCTGGGGGTTGTCACTGTGTCTACATACAGCCAGATTGCGATAGCCGCCAGAATGGAGATGGCAACCCGCACAGCCTTGCGCTTATTGCTCATCCTGTCGGCCTCCTTCCTTCTTCCACCGCAAAAGCTCCGGCAGGCGCCGGCTTTTCTCCGGTTCCTCCGGCTCTGTCGGAATCAACTCGTTGCGCAGCAGCTTCGAAAGCGTCTCCGGCATCAGATGGCGCTTTAGCATCCCGCCGATAGCCACCGAGATGGAGCCGGTTTCCTCTGAAACAATCACCACCACAGCGTCCGAATTTTCACTCATACCAATTCCGGCCCGGTGCCGCATGCCCAGATCCCGGCTCAGATTCACATTTTTGGAAAGCGGCAGCATACATCCCGCCGCCAGCACCCGTCCGTTGCGGACAATCACCGCACCGTCGTGCATAGGGGCCTTCACAAAGAAAATATTTTTCAGCAGTTCGCTGGATACCTCCGCATTAAGCACCGTGCCGCTTCGCACCATGTCATTGAGCAGAATTTTTCGTTCAAACACAATCAGCACACCCGTGCGGGTTTTGGACATTTCCGTGCAGGCCACCACCGTCTGGTCAATGGCCTTCTCCATATCACTGACCTGCTGCTCTTGGGACAGGAACTGCAGCAGCCGGATGTTTTTGCTGCCCAACTGCTCCAGCCCTCGCCGAATCTCCGGCTGAAACAGAATAATCAGCGCCAGAACGCCCCACTCCATTACATAGCTCAGCAAATAGCTGATTCCCCGCAGCTTCATCAGCGACGAGGCCCACAGCGCCAGAACAAAAATGGCGATTCCCTTAAAGATGTTTTCTGCCCGGGTGCTGTGTACCATGCTCAGCACCTTGTACACCAGATATGCCATAATGGCAATATCCAGCACATCCGAAAAACGGATCAGCATCAAATATCTTCCGATTTTTTCAAGTTCAAGTATGATAGAATCCACGGTCTGCTCCTTTCTCATTTGCGCATACCAATAGATACTATCTATTATATAGAATTTACCGGAAAAATGCAATAAAAACTATCTTCCGAATTTTACATTTTCACGAATAATAGCTTCCATCTGCCGGACAAATCCCTCTACCTGCTCCCTTCGATTGAAAACCGATGGGCTCAGGCGAATGGTTCCGGTTTCCAGCGTTCCGGCCGTCCGGTGTGCCAGCGGCGCACAGTGCAGCCCGGCCCGCAGAGCAAAGCCCCGCCGTCCCAGTGCGGCGCCTACGGCCTCGCTGTCCATGCTCTTCACCCGGAAGGAGAGCACCCCGGTCTGGTCTGTGGGCCGGTTTGCCGCGAATACCTCCACACCCGGCAGTTCTGCCAGATGCCCTGCCGCCAGTTCCGTCAGCCGCCGTTCTGCCTCGGCAATTCTCTCTACTCCGTGATACTTTACAAACTGCATCCCAGCCAGAAGCCCCGCAATCCCCGGCATGTTGTGTGTTCCTGCCTCCAGCCGGTCCGGCAGCGCCTCCGGCATAGTCTGCTGCCTTGATAGGCTCCCTGTGCCGCCAAGCAGCAGCGGCTCCGCCGCCTGTCCGCACAGCAGAAGCCCCGTCCCCTGAGGGCCGTACAGTCCCTTGTGTCCCGGCATGGCCACAAAGGCCGCGCCCCATTCTGTCAGGTCTACCGGCAAAATACCTGCCGATTGAGATGCGTCCACAATCAGCGGAACGCTCCGCTTCCGGCACAGTGCTGCCAGCTCCTCCACCGGCTGGATGCAGCCGAATACATTGGACACATGGTTGCAGATTACCACCTCCGCCCCCCGGTCCAGCGCTTCCCGGAACTGAGCCAGCGCCTCTGTCGGCTCAAACAGCGGTCCGTCTGCTACCAGAATTTCCACATTCTCCATGCCATGCAGTACCCGAGTCACCGCATTATGCTCATATCCTGAGATGGCTACGCAGCTTCCGGGGTGTACAAGCGTACGGATGGCCAAATTCAGGCCGTGGGTTGCGTTCATGGTAAAAACCACCTGCTCCGGCGACGGCACGCCAAACAGATCCGCCGCTTCTGCCCGGCAGCTATAGGCACATTCTGCCGCCCGTCCCGCTGCTGCATAGCCGCCCCGTCCGGGGGATGCCATTTGCATCAGTGCTTCTGTCATGGCTCTCCTGACAGAAGCCGGTTTTTCCAGTGTTGTGGCCCCGCTATCCAGATAGATCATATGAATACCTCCCTGTAGCCATCCGGACCATCGCTGTATATGGAAAGGGGCCGCAATCCCACGCGCCCTATACAATCCAGTGCCTCCCGCAGCCGATCCCGGCGCAGCTTCACCGCGTAGCTGCACCCAAGCTCTGTCAGACCCATTGGTGCCCGAAAAATCTGGGCTCTGATGCCGCATTGCTCCAGCAAACGCAGCATGCGCTGGGCTTGGGTCACAGACCGGGCGATCATAATGACATAGTCCATGCTGCCATACCTCCTCATGGGCCAGTTTATGCCGCCCCGGTCAAAAGGGACACTCCATGCCCACCCTGTACCCGGTATATAGCGGTGCAGCGGCTGCCTGCATCCGGCGGCATCTCTTTTTCCTATCGTTGCAGATAGGAGGATTACATAATGGAAAAGTACATTTATAACGAACAAAACGGTCTATGGTATGAGTTGCAGGGCGATTATTACATTCCCTGTTTGGAGTTACCCGCCGAAAAAAGGAGAAAGGCGTATCGGCGTGTGGGGACAGCGGCATTTGCGGTATATCCGAGAGCATAGAAAGGTGTTCTACACCAATCTGCTGACAAGTGGAAAACTGCAATCCCACCTCGCCGATGTTGAGGAACAGGCACAGGAACTGTTTGACCTCCTTATGAAGCAACGGGCAGAGCGTGAGGGCATTACCGAAAAACTGAAAGCAGACAACCAAATGGAATGGGTTGGCAGAATGAGCAATCTGCGGTCTGCGGTTACGGAAACTGTCAATGCCGAGGTGGTCTTCGTATGAGAAAGCGGAAGTATTACCTGTACCTCACAGCAGAAGAACGGCGGTACATATTTAATGCCCTGCTCACTTTCCGTAACAAGCTGATAGCACAAGGCAGATATACGGATGCAGTTGACGAGATTATGATTAAGTTCGCAAAATGAGCCTGTAACGCTACAATATGCAAACTCGAAGGGTAAGGTATAAACACCTTACCCTTCGAGTTATATGCTCTAAAAATGGCTTAAAATAAGGCTTTTTCAACCCCTAAATTTCCACATTGCAACACTTTTGAGTACATTGAAGTCACCATTACTTACCAACTTTTTCTATCATTGCTTCATATATTGCCCGTGTTTCTTTGGCATCGCTCATTCCGATGACAAGGGTTTCCCCGTCGGAAGTCAAAACAATATGCTCTTTTGCACCTGTATAGGAATACAAGGTATATGAGCCGAATTCATCATTCCGGAAAATGCCCATAGATAGTCTTGGCGATCCGAAGCCACCGGTGCGAACACCTACATCTAAATCCTTGCGGTACTCAACAGTCTCAATTTCTGAATAATTGATTTCTACATCTGTCCAATAGGTTGCATGGATCGTTAATGCTGTATCTTCACACTTTACCTCAATGTTGCCGGTAAACATCAAAAGGGCAACACCTAATAAAATGATGGGTACTATAACTGCGGTTATTCTGAGCGCAATTTTTTCTGAACCGCTTTTGGGCGCTTCAGCATATACAATTCCTGCCTTTTGATGCTGTTTGTAAATGGAATAAGAGTAAACGATAGGAACAATTGCCAAAGCAGCAATCACACATACCACAACCGTTACCATCGCTTTTAGAGGAAGAAAAATGGAGAGTAATAAAATA
>ERZ772867.787-NODE-787-length-41166-cov-5.008757_pt1 | contig 41166 bp, 34 predicted proteins | sample MGYA00511341_ERZ772867 | MGnify/ENA primary metagenome ERZ772867 (study PRJEB29015, sample SAMEA2737707) | human gut metagenome | biome: human gut; feature: human-associated habitat; material: faeces | place: China | collected 2012 ... | reverse complement strand
CGTTGCCGCAGGCGGGGTCCTCGCACTGGCGGCAGGTATCCGGGAAGTAGACAAAGCAGTTGTCGTTGCCGGACAGCAGGCCGTTGCCGGCACCGTCCAGATTCAGACGGCGCTGGATCTTCACGCGGCTGATGTAAGAGGAGCACACACCATCGTTGGTCAGCGTGCAGTTGATCTCGCAGCGCTGGCAGCCGGTACACAGGTCGGCGTTGACCACCAGCAGGCCCTGGGGCAGCGCCCAGGTAGCCACTGCGCCGCTGTCCACCTGCTTCTGCGAGCAGCCGAAGAGGGACAGCATGGATGCGGAGAGGGTGAGCCCTGCAAGGCTCTTGCCCGAGATCTTCATAAATTGACGGCGGGTCATGTCAGCCGTCAGAAAATCAGTTTTTGCCATAGGTTTCCATTCCTCCGTGAGGTCACTCTGCGCAGAGCACCTCGGTTACATAGAAATAAGAATTGTTGACGATGTCCGTGACCGCCGTGGACGTAATGGTTGCACCGGAAAGCGCATCCACCTGGGTCATGTCAGCGCTGACCGTGTCGGCCGCACTGCCCTGGGTGGTCAGATCAGCGGCCTGCAGCTTGTACTCGGCCTGCTTTTCAGCGGACCAGTCTGCATAAGGCACTGCCTGTTTCTCGCCGTCCTGCGCGCTCTTGCTCAGACACGCCGCGTACAGCTTGCGCCGTGCCACAGCCTCAGCACTGTTGTCCATCGGGGGGATGAGCGCGTCGTCCATCGGCTGGCCGTTCAGGGCCGAGAGGGTCAGCCCGGCTTCATACATTTTCCGGGTAGCCTCAGCCTCCGGGGAGGTATCGCCCGCACGCCATGCGGCGGGGTCAAAGGCCTCAGCGGGGGCAGCGTCGGTCTCGGCGCTGCCTGCGGCAGCAAAAGCCGTGCCGGTGGCCGGGTCGGTCACAGTGTAGCGCTTGCCTGCCAGCGTGAAGGGAGCTGCGCCCTGGTACTGGGCCGTGAACTCCGGGTTCTCACACTGAGCACCCAGGCTGTCGGTCTCGGCCTGTGCCAGGATCTTCACATCCAGCACATTGCCGTCGCGGTCCAGCGTCACACCGGCCTGCACCTCGCTCTGGAAGCCCTGCTTGCTGCCCACCACATAATACGTGGTGTCATCCAGCTGGTACACCGCGCTCACACCATAGGTGGCAGCGTCGGCATCTGCCAGCGGCAGGGCCGTTCCGGCCACCGTGGTGCGGCTGTGCATCAGCCCGCCAAGGCCAAGCGCCATGGCAAGCGTTGCCGCACCCATGGCCGCATAGCCGGGCAGCCGCCTGCGCCACAAGGACTGCGGCGCATGATTTGCCTGCTTCAATTGTATCACCTGCCTGTTTGATTCAGCTGTGCCCGGAACTCCCGGGCACGAAAACAGCCGTTCCACCTGCTGCAACAGTGCGGAACGGTTTCTTCGTTATAAGAATAACATCTTTTCCATCGGTTAGTCAACGCATACGCACAAACAAAGCCCTACAATTGCTCTCAAAAGCTCTTGCCTCCTGGTGAAATCATTTCTTTTGCCGGATGAACAGTTTCAATCCATATTCCTCTGCCAGCTCCAGCGACTGTACCGTGGGCATACTCTTGCTCACCAGCGCGGGCACACCGGCCCGGATGGCCTTGCGCACCATATCCACCGGCACCCGGCCGCTGGTAAAGAGCACACACTCCGCCAGCGGCACACCCTCTGTCAGGGCGCAGCCCACGGCCTTGTCCAGCGCGTTGTGGCGGCCCAGATCCTCGCACCGGTACAAGATCCTGCCCGCACGCAGCAGCAGGCAGCTGTGCACGGCATGGGTGGCACGGTAGAGCGGAAGGCCCTGTCCCATGGCATCGGCCAGCGCATCCACCCATGCGGCAGGGATCTCCCGCTGGGGCACCGGGGCCAGCGGCGGCAGCCGCACCGGGCTGGCCAGCGTCAGGTTATCGGTGCAGCAGCTGGGCACCTCCTGCCCGGCCTGTTCTGCTGCCGCCAGCGGGTGGCGCAGCTGAACGCTTATTTTGAGGCCCTGCGCGCAGACGGCCACCCGCTCCACCTCGTCAGCAGAGTTGATCCAGCCCTCGGTCAGCAGGCGGCCCAGCGCCAGCTGCGGCAGCAGCTCCGGCGTGCAGACCACCCGGAAGGCTGGCTGTTCGTTGACCAGAATGGCCGCGGCGTGCTCTGCCGCCAGTGTCCGCTCGGTGCCATCGGGCATCCGGACGCTCTCTGCCCCCGGTGCTGCACCGAATTGGTCCATGATCTGCATTGGGTGTTCCTCCCCTGTCTGTTTTACTCTGCCCCTATTGTAACACGCTTTTGCTCCGCTGAAAAGCGCCTGTGCCCTCTGGAACAAACTGTCGATCCGTGTCGTTTCCATTTTTCCCGGCTTTGTGATATACTACTGTAAAATGACAGAACCATATCCCAGTACCGAGGTGGAATCCAAATTGAAGCATCTCTTCCGCTCCCTCACGCGGGCACGCCGGGCCTACAAGGACACCCGGAACCATGCCCTGACCCTGCTGCACCAGGCCTCCGCTGCCGTTCTGGCGGCCGTACTGGTGCATAAGACCCTGACCCATCTTTTGTTTCTGCCCGCCATGAATGGCATCTGGTCGTTGACACTGCGTTGTTCGCCGGTGAACTACCTGACCAACAACAACGCGCATCAAATTTTTACCTCCCCGACCATTTTAGGCGGGATCGTGCTCATCGTCCTTCTGGCGGCGTTCTGGAACCTGTACGGCTTTTCCATCCTCCTGCATGGGTTTGCGCTGGCCCGCCGGGGTGAAACACTGCGTCCTGTTTCCCTGTTCGTCCGGTCGCTGGGGGATATCCGCCATGTCCTGCTCCCCAAAAACTGGCCCACCCTGCTTTACTGCACCCTGCTCATCCCCTTTACAGATGTATTCGTGACTTACAACTATATCTCTCAGCTGGCCGTGCCGGAGTACATCCTTGGGCTTGTCCGGGCGAAACCGCTCTATCTGGTGCTTTTTCTTCTCATTCTGGGTGCGGTGTTCCTGTTCACCCTGTTCTGGGTCCTGGTGCTTCCCCTCTTCACACTGGAACGCAAAAGCCTGTGGGATGCCGTTCAGGAGAGCGCAGCCCATGTCAAAACACAGCTGCCCCGGCTGGCCGGTGTGCTGCTGCGGTGGAACCTCAGTGCGCTGATCCGGTCTGTTCTGGTCTTTTTCGGAGCTTCCCTGCTGGTTTACAGCGTGGCAGCGCTGATTGGCCTACGGAGCACCCGCGCCATGCTGCTGCTCGCCCGTGCGCTGTATCTGTTGGAGATTCCCTTCTTCGGCTTTTTGCTGGATTGCAAGGTCACCACGGCCCAGTGCACCATCATCGCATTCCTCTACGATCGCTGCCGTGACTGCCCGCCGGAAGCGCTGCCGGAGGGCAAACCGCACCGCTTTGGCGGCTGGCCCCTGCTCACCGCTGCGGTGGCCGGGGTCACGCTGGTCACCGGGCTGACGGCGGTCTACCTCTACGCTCTGCCTCAGGACGATGCCCTGCTCACCGCCGTGGGCGGCGTGACCCCGCTGGTCACCTTCCACCGGGGCGACTGCACCGTGGCCCCGGAAAACACCCTTCCCGCCTTCCGGTCGGCCATCCTCAAGGGCGGTGACCGTATCGAGCTGGATGTGCAGATGACCAGCGACGGCGTGGTCGTGGTGACCCACGATTCAAACCTGAAACGCTGCACCGGCAAAAACGCAAAAGTCTATGATCTGACCTACGCCGAGGTGGCACAGCTGGACGCGGGCCGCTGGTTCAGCAGCCGCTTTGCCGACACCCGGATCCCCACCCTGGAACAGGTGCTGCAGCTCTGCCGGGGCCGCATCGGCCTGAACGTGGAGATCAAGCCCAGCGCCGCCACCCCTGCTCTGGAGGCTGAGACCGTACGCCTGCTGCGGGAATACGGCTTCGACAGCTCCAACTGTGTCATCACCTCCCAGAGCTACGAGACCCTGCACAAGGTCAAAGCGCTGGCCCCTGAGTACCCCACCGGCTACATTCTGGCTCTGGGCGTAGGCAACTACTACGACCTGCCCGATGCCGACTTTTTCAGCGTGGAGACCACCTTTATCACCTCCGGCATGGTCAACGCCGTCCATCTGCGGGGCAAGACTGTGTCTGCCTGGACCATCGACCGCGAAAAGGTCGCCACCCACATGCTGGAGCTGGGCGTGGACGACCTCATCACCGACAAGCCCGACATGGTGCAGGACCTGCTGGCCCGGAACCAGCAGGTGGATGACAGCCTGATCGACTTCCGTGACCTGCTCAACGCCCTGCTCCACCCGGAGCAGCCTGCCGACTCCTCCGATGACGCGGAGGAGACCATCACCGATGCCGTGGAAGACCCGGAGGAGTTCGTGGACGCGGCGTAACGCAGCCACCTCTTTCTTGCGGTATCATTGAATCAACGGTCTGTAAAAATAAAACATCCCCGCACGGCCTGCCGAGACAGGAAGTGCGGGGATGCCTTTTTGTTCAGAGGAATGGGTTATAGAACCTTCCAAAGCGGATGGTCACGGTCAGGCTGATGAGCAGCAGAACCACGCCCACGCCCAGGGCAACGAAGTCCCGCCGGGCAAAGGGGCGCTGGGTATACCAGGTGCGCTTGCTGTTCTTGCCGAAGCCGCGCAGTTCCATCGCGTTGGAGATGGTGTCGATGCGGTTCAGGCTGGTCAGGATGAGCGGCAGCAGGATGTTAACAGAGTTCTTCATCCGCTTGAAGAAGGGCTCTTTTTTGCCCAGCTCCACGCCGCGGGCCTGCTGGGCCTGGCTGATGCTGTGGTAGTCGCGCTGGATATCGGGGATATAGCGCAGGGCAATGGCCACCGAATATCCGACCTTATACGAGATGCCGATGCTGTTCAGGCTGGCAGCAAACTCGCTGGGGTCTGTGGCAGAGATGAAGAGGATGGCCACCGGCAGGGCCACAAAATATTTCAGGCTGATGTTGATCATGTAGAACAGCTGTTCCGCTGTCAGGTCATACCGCCAGAACAGGTGGCAGAGCACCGTGCGGGTGCCGTACAGGGTGGTACCCTGATTGGGATCGAACAGGAAGATGAACAGGTTGTTCAGCAGCAGGAACACCAGCATGAAGGTCATCATAAACCGGACTTCCCGGAATTTGATCCGGCTCAGCCTGAAGGCCAGCAGGCTGACCACCAACAGGCCCAGCAGCACCCAGGTGTTGTAGGTGATCATGCTGGCAAAGGTGAACAGCAGGAAGAACGCCAGCTTGGTGGTTCCGGTCATCTTGTGGACGACGCTCTCCCGGGGGAGATAATTCAAAACAGTCTTAGCGGCCACCCTCTCTCACCTCCCGGTCCTGCTCAATAAATCTCTCTACAAATTCCTGTGCGGGCGCAATGCCGCAGCGGTTGGCCAGCGTGTACAGGCTGGTCTCCTTCAAGGCAGCCTGCTCCACCAGCGCAGGGTCACACAGAACGGCGGCCGCGGTGCGGTCGGCAATGAGCCGTCCGTCGCAGAACACCAGCGCGCGGCGGGTGTATTCCAGCATCAGGTGCATGTCGTGGGTGATCATCACCACCGTCACGCCCCGGGCGTTCAGGCCCCGCAGGAACTCCATGATGTCGGTATAGTGCCGGAAATCCTGCCCGGCGGTGGGCTCATCCAGAAGGATGAGCTCCGGGTCGAGTGCCAGCACGCTGGCAATGGTCACCCGCTTTTTCTGGCCAAAGCTCAGTGCCGAGATGGGCCAGTTCCGGAAAGGATACAGGCCGCAGACCTTGAGGGTCGCCTCCACCTTTTCCCGGATCTGTTCCTCGGTCAGGCCGGAGCGCTGCAGACCCAGAGCCACCTCCTCGTAGATCATGGTCTTGGAGATCATCTGGTTGGGGTTCTGCATCACATAGCCAATGTGCTGGGCGCGGCGGCGGATGTTCTCCTCAGCCAGCGGCTTGCCGTTCAGGAAGATCTCGCCCGCATCCGGGGTCTCGAAGCCGCAGATGAGCTTGGAGAGGGTGGATTTGCCCGCGCCGTTCCGGCCCACGATGCTCACCATCTCCCCCTTGCCGATCGAGAAGCTGACATCCTGCAGGGTCTGCTGGCCCTTCTGGTAACAAAAGCTCAGGCCCTTTACCTCCAGCAGCGGCTCCCGTTCCGGCTGCGCGGCGGGCCGGGGCCGGGCCGTGAACCAGTCCCGGAGCTTTTGGGTGTCGGTATCGTCCAGCACAAGGCTGTCCACATGGGCGGGGTGCTTGTCCGGAGTGATATCCACCCCGGCATAGCGCAGAGCCGTGATATACAGCGGCTCCCGGATGCCGTTTTCCGCCAGCAGGCTGCCCGAGAGCAGCTCGTCCGGGCGCAGGTCTGCCAGAATGGTGCCGCCGTTCACCAGCACGATGCGGTCCACGTTCCGCCAGAGCACATCCTCCAGCCGATGCTCGATGATGAGCACTGTGGTGTCAGTCTTTTTCTGGATCTCGTCGATCAATTCAATGGCCTGCTTGCCGGTAGCGGGGTCGAGGTTGGCCAGCGGCTCATCGAAGAGCAGGATCTTGACCTGATCCACCATCACGCCCGCCAGGCTCACCCGCTGCTTCTGCCCGCCCGAAAGCTCGTGTGGCGCATAGCCGAGGTGGTTCTCGATGCCCACCAGCTCGGCGGCATGGCGGGTGATGGCGTGCATCTCATCCTGCGGGGTACAGCTGTTTTCCAGTGCAAAGGCAATGTCCTCGCCCACGGTCAGCCCGATGAACTGGCCGTCCGGGTCCTGCAGTACCGTGCCCACATGGGCCGAAAGCTCAAAGAGGCTGCTGTGAGGCGCATCCACACCGTCCACGGTCAGGGTGCCGGTGCACGCGCCGGGGTTGGAAAACGGGTTCAGCCCGTTGATGCACCCCGCCAGCGTACTCTTGCCGCTGCCGGAGGGGCCCGCAATGAGCACCCGTTCACCCGGGTAGATCTCCAGATCGATATCGGTCAGGGTGGGGCGCTTCTGGGCGCGGTACTGGAAGGAAAAGTTGCGGAATGAGATGATGGGTTTACGTTCTGCCATGGGTATGGTACCTCAGCTGTTCATCAAAAAAGCCTTTCCAACGGGCCGGACGGCGCAGATGGAAAGGCCGGGTTTCATGCGGGGATCACTCCTGGTCCAGAGAGCCCTTCTTGGCGATGGTTCTGGTGTAAGCCAGCACCAGCAGGCCGCCCACCACCACAGCGGTGATACTGTTGGACACTGCGGCAAATGCACCCTGTGCAAACACCTTCTTGACGGGCTCGGCGTAGATGGCAATATCCAGCACGGGGGCCACCAGGACCCAGGCCAGCAGATGGGCCACGATATTGGCCAGCGCAAACAAAGCTGCCTGCTTCTTGCTGAACTCGCCTTCCTGCAGGTTCAGCTTCTTGGAGAACAGGCCCACCACAACGCCCACAAAGGCGGAGGCGATGACCCAGCTCCACCAGGGGCTGCCGCCCCAGGACAGGTCGATGAGGGTGTGGCCGATGAAGCCGATCAGGCCGCCGGCCACGGGGCCGTACATGGCAGCCAGCAGGGCCAGAACGGCGTACTGCAGGCTGATGTTGGTGTTGGGCACCGGGCTGGGAATGGCCACAAAACGCCCCAGAACAAAGAACAATGCCGCGCCGATACCGACAGCGACAACGGTCTTGATGCTGCTGTTGTTATTTTTCATATTCTCTCTCCTCTTTTATTCCGCGGATGCGGGGTTTCTTGCAAGGCATCGTTAGTATACGACACCCTCTTGAGCCTTGTCAATGGACAATCCGCCCGCTTTGCAGAAAAAAGGCTGCTTTCCTGCATTTGGGGGCGAATGCCTTCCCGCCCTGTGCAGCAAAAAAGAGCACCCGCGCCTGCCGGAGCGGATGCCCTGTGAATGCTGATTCGGTTTTGGCCCAAACCTTAGTTTTTAGCGGTCAGGCTGAAGGTGCTCAGGGTCTGGAAGGTGGTCACGATAACATTGATGTTGTTGACGATGGAGCTGCCTGCGGAGAACACGCGGGCGATGTAGTTGAACAGCTTGCCAACGTTCAGGAACACGTCCCAAGCGGTAGCCTCGGTGGTTGCGCCACCCTGCAGGTACACCATTTCGTTCTCATCGATCGCAGCAAAGTTAGCGGGCATTTTGATCTCATTGTTCATCATAACGGGGATTCCTCTCTTTCAATTCAATCTATACTTACCGTCTGCACCAAACCAAGTACACCGGCACCAGAACCAGACCGTGGTTCCTCCGACAGGAACGGGCAGGGGCACGAGTTCCGCATTCCCTCCGGAATTGTTCCCATATATAGGTTATACGATAAATATTCGGATTTGTCAATCGAATTTCCGGAATTTTTACCATTCTGAGCCAAAAGTGGATACCCACAACGCGGAACACCTGCCTTTTCGACAGCTTTCCACAAAATATCCGCTGCCGCACGATCCCCGGGCACGAAAAACGCCTTCGTCTGCACGGCAGCACACAGATCCGCTCCGCCCTGCGGCATTTCCCGGGCAAAAATCCGGCAAAAAATGCCCCCGCGCCCCCTACACAAACCGGAGCGGTTGTGCTATGATAAGGCTGAAAAATCGGTTTGGCAAAGCCAACCGCAAGGAGATGTCTTGGATGTCTGATCTGATGGAAACATTACGGCAGGAGGGCATCAGCCCCGACCTGCTGCGCGCTGTGGAAGAATACCGCGCCGCCCACGCTCTGCCCGAGGCCCTGCGCCCCCGCATCCCGGCTTCCGGCTTTACCTATTATGGCCGGGAGGTCTGGGAGCAGGCACTGGCGGCCCTGCTCTGCGGCGAAAACCTGCTACTGGTCGGCGGCAAGGCCACCGGCAAAAATGTGCTGGCCGAGAATCTGGCCGCCGCTTTTGGCCGCCCCGCATGGGACATCTCATTCCATGTGAACATGGATGCAGCCTCCCTCATCGGCATGGACACCTTTGTGGATGGGGCGGTCACCTTCCGGCCCGGGCCGGTCTACCGCTGTGCCCAGTGCGGCGGTTTCGGCGTGCTGGACGAGATCAACATGGCCAAAAACGAGGCCCTGGCCGTCCTCCACGCCGTGCTGGACTTCCGCCGCGCCATTGATGTGCCCGGCTACGAGCGCATCCCGCTGGCCGAAGAGACCCGCTTCATCGCCACCATGAACTATGGCTACGCGGGCACCCGGGAGCTGAACGAGGCCCTGACTTCCCGCTTTGCAGTCATCCAGATGCCCACCATCACGGAGGAAAACCTTGAAAAGCTGCTGCGGGCCCAGTTTGCCGACCTGACGGACAAATATGTGCACCAGTTTGCTCTGCTCTTCCTCGACCTGCAAAAGAAATGCGACAGCGCCGAAATTTCCACCAAAGCGCTGGATCTGCGCGGAATGCTGGACGCTCTGCGCCTGATGCGCCGGGGCGTGGCTGCGGGGCCTGCGCTGGACATGGGCATCACCAACAAGGCCTTTGATTCCTACGAGCAGGGGCTGATCCGGGACGTGATCGCCGCCCGCATCCCGGCCAGCCTGACGGCTGAAAAGCTGTTTCGCTGATGGATGCCCGGAGTTATACCGCCGAGGAGCGGCGGGCCGCCAATCAGGTGTGGGCGGCGGCGGGAGCCTACGGCTTTGAGCCGCTTTTCCTGGCCCGCAACACCGACGGCACGATCGATTTTTATATGAACTGTGTCGTGGGGCTGGTGCACAAATACTATGGCGACGACCTGCTCCGCGACCTTTTTGCCACATGGGACGGCGATCTCCGGGAGAGCCAGCTGGACGATCTGACATGGCTCTACCTCGAAAGCGCGGTCTATCTGCTGGAGCTGCCCCGCCGCCCGGTTCTTTCCGAGCTGCGCCGGGCCCACGCGGACTATTTCTTCGGCATCCAGTACAAGCTTTCGCGGCAGGAGTGGATGGCAAAAAATCAGCTGGTCTACACCATGCAGGCTGACCGCTGGCGCACCGTACAGGGCAGGCATCCGCCTGTGATGACCCCCTACGAGAGCCGGCTGGCAGAGGCACTTTCTCCCTCCCAACCGCCCCAGCCCGGCCAGCTCAAGGGTGAGCTGCTGGGCCTGTTTGCAAGGTTTGCCCTGTTTGACGGCAGGATCCGGCACAAAGTGGGGCTTCATCTGCATCTGGAGGGGCTGCTTGCCTCTCTTGCCACCAAAACGCTGCCCACCCAGATGATCAAGACCGACCGTCTGACCGTGGAGCACTCCGGTTCTGTTGAAGCGGGCGGCTCCGGCCCCACGGCAGACAAGCGGCTGGCCCACATCACCCTGCGGCAGAATGCCGCCGAGGACCGCGCCTACATTGAAAGCTGCTTTGGCCGTTCCCTCTATCCGCCCGAGCGTCTGCGCAAGGCCGAGCAGGCGCTCTGCACCGGGGCGCACCTCGGGTGCCGCCTCTGGTTTGCCTCCGGCGTGCCCAGCCCGGAACAGGCCCCCACACCGGAGGCAAAGCACCTGGCCGAGCAGGCTCAGCTGCAGGCCGACCGCAACCGCGCCTACTACGCCAAAAACCGGGCGCTTCACCGCAGCGTGGTGCTCCGGCTCACCGAGCAGATCCGCAACTGCATTCTGGTCCACCAGCAGCCCAATGCCCGGATCGCCCGCAGCGGCGCTCTGGACCCGGAGCGGGTCTGGCGCGCTCCCCTTCTGAACGACAGCCGGGTGTTCCGCTGTGCCGAGGAGGAGAATCAGCCCTCCTTCACCGTGGACCTGCTGCTGGACGCGTCGGCTTCCCGGCTCCACTGTCAGGAGGTCATTGCGGCGCAGGGCACGATTCTGGCCCAGAGCCTTGCCGCCTGCGGCATCCCGGTGCGGGTCAGCAGCTTCTGCAGCCTGCGGGGCTATACGGTTCTGCGGGTGCTCAAGGGCTTTGCGGACAAAAGCCTGCAGGGGATCGACCAGTATTTTGCATCGGGCTGGAACCGCGACGGCCTTGCCCTGCGGGCGGCAGGCGATCTGGTCAGCTTTGACCCCGGCCCCGCACCCCGGCATCTGCTCATCCTGCTGACAGATGCTTCCCCCAACGACAGCCGCCGCGTACCGCCCAGCCCGGAACAACCGCTGGGTTGTGATTACGGCGGCTCCTACGGCGTGGACGATGCCGCCGCCGAGGTGCGCACCCTGCGGCGCAAGGGTCTGCGTGTCTCTGCCGTGTTCATGGGCGAGGACAGCTCCAGCCACGATGCAGAACGCATCTACGGCAAAAATCTCGCCCGCATCCGGGGCATGGATCAGCTGGCACGCGCCGCCGGGCGGCTCATCCAGAACGAGATCCGGGAGCTGGGCGATTGAATCCTGCCACCACAAAAGGCTTCTCCGACGGGAGAAGCCTTTTCCATTTACAACCAATCCGTTTGTCAGCATCCCCGAATTTCCAAAATATTTTGGTTTTTGTCAAACTTATAGTTGTATTTTGTTGTCGTATATGTTATAATGCAGGCAGAGAACAACCGATGGATGGTTTCCGACACATCATCCAAAACCAGAGAGGAGACCCGCTATGGATGCCAGCCGCTATTTTGAAGAGATGCACCGTGCCATGTCCGCACAAAAAAACAATTCTTCCCTGCTCCTGACCGTCAAGGTACAGGACCTAGGCGGCGCTGATGCCTATCTGGAGCTGCGGCAGTCTCCCAATGGCCGCGCCCGGGTGTTTTACTCCACCATGGGCCGCCGCAACCTGAACTTCCAGCTGTTCCGCAAGGGCTGGCAGCTCTGCCACAACGCATCCGGCGAGATGACAGGGCAATTCCCCACCCGGGCCGAGAGCCTGCTGGACAGCGCGGACTTTTCCGCCTGCATCCGGGACGACACCCTGGACGCGGGCCGTACTGAGATCATTCTGCGGGAGCTGCGCCGCGCGGCAGGCACCTCCTGCTCCTGCCTGCCTCAGTCTGCCCGGGAAGGTGCCATGATCACCGTGGAGAGCTTTGTGGGCCGGGGCGGCGAGTGGAACTACTGGTCCACCCGTGCCGCCGACTGCCTGCCCATTGCGGCAATCCTCTGCTGGCTGGGCGATTTTCTGGCCGGAACGGAGCGCCGCACCCTGCAATCCAGCCCTGAAGCCATGGCACTGGCCGCCCGATGGCAGGCCGAACTCGTCTCCCCCTTTGCACAACCGGCTGACTGCGTCCAGCGTCCTGCCCGCACGGTTTCACCTTCCGCGCCCCGCCGTGCCGCGCAGCAGGTGCAGAACCCCCGCTGGCAGAGCATCCTTGCCGTGCTTGCAACCGTATAAAAACAACAGGCGGTGCCGGAAATTTCCGGTACCGCCTGTTGTTTTCTGTTTTACTGTGCGGATGCGGCATCCACCACATGGCCCACCAGCACAGAGGTGGTCACCGTGCCCACACCGCCGGGCACCGGGGTGACAGCCTCCACGATGGGTTCTGCCTCATCAAAGCGGACATCGCCGCAGAGCTTGCCCCCTTCGTTGACGTGGATGCCCACATCCACCACGACCTGACCTTCCCGCAGGCAATCGGCCCCGATGGCTCCCCGCCTGCCCATGGCGACCACCAGCACATCGGCCTCCCGGCAGAGGGCGGGCAGGTCCCGGGTGCGGGAATTGCAGAGGGTCACGGTGGCGTTCTCCCGGTCCAGCATCATGGCAGCGGGCTTGCCCACCACCAGGCTGCGGCCCACGACCACGGCCCGTTTGCCGGACAGCGGCACGTTGTAATGTTTCAGGATCTCAAGGCAGGCCTGCGCCGTGCAGGGCGGATAACCGATGGGCATGTTGGTAAACACACCGGCCATCGAGCCGTCCGTGATGCCATCCACGTCCTTTTCCGGGGCAAGCGCCTCCTGGACCCTGCGGTCATCGAACCGCTTTGGCAGGGGCCGGAAGATCAGGCACCCGTGAACCGATGCATCCCCATTGATCTGCCGGATCACATCCAGCAGTTCCTCCTGCGTAACATCTTCCGCCAGATGGAACTGCCGCACCTCCACGCCAACCTTACCGCACCGGGTAACGATCCCCTTTTCATAAGAAATGTCATCCTCCCGCGCGCCGACCCGTACCACAGCCAGTGTGGGCACGATACCCTTTTCCTTCAGCGCGGCACAGCGCGCGGCGTTTGCTTCGTTCATGGCGGCCACCACGGGCGCACCCTTCAAGATCTGAGCCATTTTCTTCTCCCCTCACTCATTTGATACAGTCTGATAGACCCTGTCAGCCTGCGGCACAAACTCGGCCAGCAGCTGTTCCGCTCTGGCCTCCAGCGCATCCGCACGGGCCTTGTCTGCCATCAGGCGGGTGTTGACCTTCACGTTCAGCTCCGCCGCCTGCATGGCTGCCTTGCAGAACAACGCCGCGCATCCGGCATCGGAACGGGCCAGCACGCTGCCCTTTTCAGCGTACTCTGCGGCCAGTGCGATGCCCTCACCGCAGGCAGTCATCACCTCCAGCGGCACGGCGCAGGCTCTGTCCAGTGCCTTTTCCAGCACCGCGGCCTTGTGGGCCTGCTGTTCCGGGGTCTCCTTCGGCAGCTTGTAGGCCGCCGCAACAGGCAGAAAGGCCTCCGCGTCGGCCTGTACCAGCACTTCCAGCCGCTTGCGCAGGGCCTCGGCCCGGACATTCAGGGCAATGATGTCCGCTTCCACGGCAGCATATTTCTTTTTGCCCACGGTCAGGCTGCCCACCATGCTGCCCAGCGCCACACCGGCCGCGCCCACCAGCGCCGAAGCGCCGCCGCCGCCCGGAGCCGCCGCCTTGCTGGCCAGCTCCTCCAGAAAACCTTCACAGCTCAAATTTATCAGTTCCACGATATACTTTCCTCTCTGTTACAAATCCATCCAGCTGCCGGTCCTGCCCATCTGCAGCCGCTTCCGGCACCCGCTGGGCTTCAAAGGCCACGCCCAGCGCCACAGCGTTCCGGCATCCGGGCAGGTAGCGATCATAGTAGCCCTTGCCCATGCCCACCCGGCGGCAGGCCGCATCAAAGGCAGTGCAGGGCACCAGCACCAGATCAAGCGCCTCCGGCCGGATGAGCGCCGCCCGTTCCAGAACCGGCGTGCGGATGCCGTAAGCACCCACCTCCCAGCCGTCCGGCCCCGGCACGGCAGCGGTCAGGGTAAAGTTTTCCCCACAGACCGGATAGGCCACCGTTTTGCCCAGCCGGGCCGCCTGCTCTGCCAGCACAGCAAGATCCATCTCCCCGCCAAAAGCGGCGTAGAGCAGCAGATTCTCTGCCTTTTGGAAGCAGGGCATGGCCAGAAGGTGGGCACAGATGGCTGCATTGGCCGCCGCTCTTTCTGCCTGCGGCAGACCCCTGCGGGCCATGATGCCCGCCCGGCGCTGCGCTGCTTTCCGGTCCCGGATCTCCATTGACACTTCTCTCCCCTGAAATTTCATACCCACTCAATATATCTGAAATGCGGAAGAATTGCAAGAGCATGGCTGGAAAATAACCGCAAAATAGGCTATAATGGTGCAGAACAAACCAAAAAGGAGAACGATTATGCTCATTTATCTGCTGCGTCACGGCCAGACGGAGTACAACGCGCAAAAACGATATCAGGGCCAGCGGGACATCCCCCTTTCCGCCGCAGGCATTGCCCAGCTGCGGCAGGCAGATTTTGCACCGGAGGTGGTCTATGTCACCCCGCTGCAGCGCACCGCCCAGACGGCACGGGTGTTCTTTCCCGGGGCAAAGCTCATTCCGGTGGACGGGCTGAAGGAGATGAATTTCGGCCGATTCGAGGGCCAGACCTTCGTACAGGTGGAGCAGGACCCGGAGTATCTGGCATGGGTGCAGGAAAACGAGCACGCCGCCCACCCGGACGGGGAGCGCAGGAGCGATTTCTGCAACAGGGTGTGCAAAACGCTGGCCGACCTCATTGACAAGGCCCTTGCCGAAGGGCAGGAGCGGTTGGTCATCGTGGCCCACGGCGGCACCCAGATGGCCGCACTGGAGCGGTTTGGCGTGCCCCGCCGCAGCTTTCACGACTGGTGCGGCCCCAACGCGGGCGGCTATGTGCTGGATGCCCGGGACTGGCCGGAGCAGCACATCCTGCACCTGGTGGAGACCGTACAGTACACCAAGGAGAACGGATGATGGAACAGGGCCTGCTGCATCTCTACTGGGGCGACGGCAAGGGGAAGACCACCGCCGCCATGGGCCTTGCCCTCCGCGCACTGGGCAGCGGCAAACGGGTTGTCATCGTGCAGTTCCTCAAGGGCGGGCAGAGCGGCGAGATCCCTCTGCTGGCCCAGCTGGGGGCAAAAATTTTCCGGGGCAAGGGCGGGCAGAAGTTCGTGTTCCAGATGAACGAAGCGGAAAAGGCCGCTGCCCGGGCCGTGCAGAACGAAAACCTGACCGCCGCACTGGCCGAGCCTGCCGACCTGCTTATTTTAGATGAGGCCGGTTCGGCCTGGGAGCTGGACATGGTGGACAAAGACCTGCTCCGGCGGGCCGTTCTGGAGCGCCCCGCCGCGCAGGAATGCGTGCTGACCGCCCACAAGGCCCCGCAGTGGATGCTGGATGCCGCCGACTACTCCACCGAGATGAAATGCTGCCGCCACCCCTACCAGAAGGGCATCAAGGCGCGCAAAGGCATCGAATACTAAAAATGCCCGGAGAACCGCAGCTTTCAGCGGCCCTCCGGGCGTTTTTGTGTTTACTGTTTTGCAATGATATCGCGGCTGGCCGCCAGCAGGCCAAGGGCCAGCGCAGCGCTCAGGATGTCGGCCACAGCCTGAGCCATCAGCACGCCCTGATACTGGAACAGATGTACGCAGACCACCAGTGCCAGCAGAAACACCACGCCCTGACGGCTGATGGAGAGCAGGAAGGACGGTATGATTTTACCAGTTGCCTGGAACAGCACCGTGAGCAGGAGCACCACGCCGCCAAAGGCTGCGGTGTAGACCTGCCAGCGGAGCATCTGCGCACCAGTGGCGATCATCCCGGCATCCTGCACGAAGAGCCGCATCAGCGCCCCGGAATTCAGGCAGAGGATGAGGGACAGCACCACGGCAATGGAGACGAGGAAGGTCAGACAGAAGCGGATGAGCTTGCGCATCACGTCCCGCTTTTTTGCGCCGTACAGGTAACCGAACAGTGGGATGCCGCCGAACGAGAAGCCAACCAGAACCAGCTGGGCGATCATGCTCACCTTGCTGGCAATGCCCATGGCGGCAATTTTGTCGTTGCCGTAGGGCAAGAGAAACTGGTTCATCACAATGACAGTCAGGCTCTGCATCAGGTTGCTCAGCGCGGCAGTAACACCCACGCCCAAAATCTGCTGCAGCTCCCTGCCCGTGACGTGGCACTGGGACAGCTTGACAGAGAGGCAGCGGCTCTTTTTGTGGAGCAGCCACAGGAAGTACAGGTCGCTGCACAGGTAGCCCACAATGGTGGCAATGGCCGCGCCCCTTGCGCCCCAGCCCACTGTGGTGATGAGGATGGGATCGAGGATGATGTTGATGACCGTGCCGCCGATGCTGCCGATCATGGACTGGGTGGCCATGCCCTCGCAGCGGACGAGGTTGGAATGGATAAAGTTCAGCACCGTGGCCGGGGCACCAATGGCAAGCACGGTGTAATAGGCCTCTGCGTGCGGCATCGTCTCAGCAGTCGCACCCAGAATGCCCAGCAGCGGGACGCGGAACAGCATCATCAGGGCTGCCAACACCACGCCCGTGGTCAGGGCCACATAGAAGCAGAACGAGCTGACCCGGCCGGTGCCCTCACGGTCGTCCTGTCCCAGCAGGCGGGAAATGAGTGAGCTGCCGCCCTGGCCGTAGATGTTGCCAAAGGCCATGAGGGCTGTGAACACCGGCGCACAGAGCGAAACACCCGCAATCAGCGCCGTATCGTTGGACTGCGCAATGAAAAAGGTATCGGCAAGGTTATACACCACGCTCACCATCAGGCCGAACACCGAGGGCAGCGCCATCTTGAAATAGGTGCGGTACAGATGATCGAGATCAAAAATAGAATCCATTGGTTTTTTCCTCCACTTTCGTCCCTATTATAAGGGTTTTGCTTGCATTTGTTTGTGACACATGGCACAATGAAACAAAAGAAATGAGGTGAACTCATGCAGGAAATTCGTGACCAAGCCTGTCTGGAAACGCTGTACCGGAAGCTGGAACTTTCCTCCCGGACCAGAACAGCAAAACGCCCGCGCAGGAGCTTTCCTGTGCGGGCGCTGCATTTCCTTTTGTGTTTTACCGCACCAACAGCAGCAGCCAGGCGGATGCCACAGCCTGCAGGATGAGCCAGCGGGCCACGACCTGCTCATCGCTCCAGCCCAGACGCTTGCGCACATGGTCGTGCAGCGGGGTCAGGGTGTTCTTGAGGATGGAGATGTGCAAAAACCGCTTGAAGCTGATCTTCAGGATGCCCAGGCTGCCGTCCACAATGAACACCAGCGCGGCCAGCAGGAAGGCGAAGGGATGGCTGCTCTTGAGGGCCAGAACGGCCAGGAAGAAGCCCATGGCGCGGCTGCCCGCGTCACCCATCAGCAGGGTGGAAGGCTTGGCGTTCTGCCACAGGTAGGCCAGCAGGGCACCAATGAACACGACGCCTGCGGTGGCGTAATCCCCCAGTTCCTCCCAGTAAGCCAGCAGAAAGGTGCCGATGCTGACCACGGCAAGGCTGGCGGAAAGGCCGTCCACGCCATCGGTGCAGTTGACCACGTTGATGCTGGCCCAGATCAGGACGATGATGAGGATAAGGTAGACGGCATAGGGCAGGCTGAAGCTCCAGCTCAGGAAGTTGACCTCCGTGCCGTTGAAGTTCAGGTAGGTCACGCCCGCCACAACGGCGATGACCAGATCGATCAGGCCCTTTTTGTACTCGTTCCAGGCGGTCTCGGCAGCATCGTCAAAATAGCCGGAGAGCATGGACGCAATGAGCAGGACGGTGTAGATGACATACTCTGCCTTAAAGGGCACCACGGCCAGCGTGACCAGTGCAATGCAGAGCACAAAGATGAGGCCGGAGCCCCGGGCCTTGCCCTTGGAGAGTTCGCCATTCACGGCAAACGCGCGGCCATGGTCGTGGGGGAGCTTATCGTGGAACACCGAGTCCATCAGCGCGGTCAGCGCAAATGCAAGCAGAAAGCCCAGCGCATCCACGGTGCGCGGGTTGCCAGAAAGCAGTTGAAGCATAGTTTTTTCCTCTTTCCCGGAGCGGCAGAGGCCGTTCCTGTTCTTTCACGGCTGGATACAAATGAAGTGTATCACGGCCGGGCCAAAAAATCAATCTCTGGGGCAATGGCTACCCCATGGGCTGATGGGTTGACATTTTTCGCCCCCCTGTCTATAATGAATGGACAAACGCCCTTTCGAGGGTATTTTTTTGTCTCACAGGAAAATCGGAGAAAAAGGAGAAGACATGAAACTTTCACTTGAACAGCTTTCGGCCCGGATGCGGCAGGGTGAGACCATCCCCTCCCGCCAGACGGCCCAGGTGGCTCTGGCGCTGAGCATCCCCTCCATTCTGGAGCAGCTGGTGGTCACTGCCATGGGATACATCGATGCTGCCATGGTGGGCCACATCGGTGCAGAAGCTACCGCTTCCATCGGCATCGTCAGCTCCAGCACCTGGCTGCTCCACGGTGTTCTGGTGGGCCTGTACACTGCCCTCTCCATCCAGATCGCCCAGTATCTGGGGGCCGACCGGCAGGATGATGCCCGCAGCGTGCTGCGGCAGGCCATGCTTTTCAATGTGATCCTGGGCGTGGGAGCCGCCCTCTTCGGCCTGGGCATCAGCCCCTTTCTGCCGGGGTGGCTGGGAGCTGACCCCTCCCTGCGGGCAAACGCCACAGCCTACTTTGCCATCTGGTCAGCGGCTCTGCCCTTCACCATGGCCATGGGCTTGTACCTCTCCATCCTCCGGGCGGCAGGCTACGCCCTGACCGCCAGCCTCATCAGCGTGTTGGTCTGCGTGCTGGATGCCATCTTCAACTTCTTCCTCATCAACCCCACCCGGACGCTGTGGGGCATCACCGTCTGGGGTGCCGGGCTGGGTGTGCCCGGCGCAGCCCTGGGCACCGCCCTGGCCACTGTGGTGGGCGGCCTGCTGGCTTTGGCCATCCTGCTGCTGCGGGCAGGCCCCCTCTGCATCCGGAAGCCCGCTCCCTGGAAGATCACCCGCTCCTGCCTGCGGAACCTGCTGTGGGTGGGCGGCCCTCTGGCGGGAGAGCGCGCCGCCATCTCTCTGGCGCAGGTGGTGCTGGTGCGCATCGTGGCCGGCCTGGGTACCGTGGCCATTGCCGCCAACAGCCTGGCTGTCAACGCCGAGGGCCTGTGCTACATGGCGGGCTACGGCATCCAGAGCGCAGCTGTCACCCTCATCGGCCAGGCCGTGGGTGCCAACCGGAAGGATATGGCCAAGCGGTTTGCCTGGCTGTGCACCGGCCTTGGCATGGGGGTCATGGCCCTTTCCGGCGTTGGCCTGTGGATCTTTGCCCCCACCCTGATGAGCCTTTTCACCACCGATGCGGCTGTCATCGCTCTGGGTGCTCAGGTTTTGCGCATCGAAGCCTGGGCCGAACCCATGTTCGGCGCTTCCATCGTGGCCAGCGGTGCCATGCAGGGTGCGGGCGACAGCACCTCCTGTTTTGTGCTGAACATATTCAGCATGTGGTGCATCCGGCTGACGCTGGCGTTCCTGCTGGCTCCCCGGCTGGGCCTGATGGGCGTTTGGGGTGCCATGTGCTGCGAATTAAGCATCCGGGGCCTGCTGTTCCTTATCCGCCTTGCCCGGGGCAAGTGGCTGGAAAAGGGCGCGCTGTCTTAAATCGAATCGCTAAAAGCAAAAGAAAGGACGCTCTCGCGTCCTTTCTTTTTTGTTCTGTCACTCACTTCCGGCCATGCAGGATGGGAGAGAGCGGCTTATAGATCAACATGCAGAGCAGGGCATCCAGCAGGCCCTTGACCAGAGTGAAGGGCATATTGAAGATGACCAGGCACTTGATAAGGCTGTTGGCAGAGGGCAGGATAGCCTGATACATACCCAGGATGGCTTCCAGCGGCATGTGGTAGAACTTGACGTAGGCCGGGTAGGTGATGAAGTAGTTGGACGGCACACTGAACAGGGCCATGGCCACGGCACCGGCCACGGCACCGATGATGGCGTTCTTGCGGCTCTTGTGGTGCTTGTAGAGGTAACCGGCCAGTGCGGAGAACACCGCACCCAGCATGAAGTTGCACAGCTCACCCACCAGTGCGGTAGAGGTACCCTTGATGACCACATGGAGCAGGTTCTTCATAAAGCTGATGATCACACCGTACACCGGGCCAAGGGCAAAGGCACCCAGCAGAGCGGGCAGGTCGGAGAAGTCCATCTTAACAAAGGATGGGATGAGCATCGGGAGCGGGAACTCGATGAACATCAGGATAAAGGCCACCGCGCTGAGCATGGCGGCAACGGTCAGGTTGCGGGTCGTGTTTTTCTTCATGGTAATATCCTCCCGGGGCGTTTTTGCCCCAAATCATAGATTGGAAAGCCCCTTTCGCATGGTTCGGAACCGGGAAGACAATCAAAAACGCGCCCTGCCGCAGCAAACACTGCAACAGGGCGCGTAGACAAATCGTATTGCCTGCCGTTTCTTGCATCCGGACTATACCGTTGGCCCCGGAGTCTCACCGGGTCAGCACCCTTGCGGGTGGTCGCGGGCTGTACCGCCAGTGGGGAATCTCACCCCGCCCTGAAACGAACTTTCTGGCCAAGAGTATAACGCGGCTGCTCCGCCTTGTCAACCCCTTTTTTATTTGCCCTGCACGGGCCGGATATGGTATACTGTGGGACAGGATGTTACAATTTCTGATACAAGGAGCTTTTTGCCATGATTTTTACCGTTCGTGACCTCGGGTTCGAGATCGGGCCTTTTTTGCTGGAGGGCTGGTGGGCACTGGCTGCCCGGGCTGTCTGCGCCGCTGTCATCGTTTTTGCGGGGCTTCTGGTCGGCTGGCTGCTGCGCCGGAAGATTTTTCCCGCTCTGCTGGCCCGCAGCTGGCACTTTTCCGCCACGCCCATCCTCCTGCGCAGCTTACAGGTCCCTTTGGAGCGGATGGCCTTTTACAGCGGCCTGTATCTGGCCCTGACCAGCCTGCCGTGGGCCATTCCGGGCCTGACAAAGTTTCTGTTCACGGCCTATAAGATCGCAGCGACCCTCCTGTTCTGCCAGGGCCTGTACAATGCTTCTGAGGTAGCCGACCTGCTGCTGGCCTCCTGCAGCCCGGAGATCCGGAGCAACAAGACCCTGCGCTCCCTGCTGGACACCACCTACAAGGTGCTGGTCATCATTCTGGGCATTGCTACCTGCGCGCAGATCGTCGGCTTCCCCATCGGCAGCATCGTAGCCGGTGCCGGTCTTGTGGGCCTGACCATCTCGCTGGCCGCGCAGGAAAGCGCCAGCAACCTGTTCAGCGGCATCGTCATCCTGCTGGACAAACCCTTTTCCATCGGCGACTGGATCACCGTGGGCAATGTGGAGGGTGAGGTCATCGATATCAACTTCCGCTCCACCCGCATCCGCTCCATGGACCACAGCGTAGTCATTATCACCAACAGCCAGATCTGCGCCTCCACTGTCCAGAACACAGCCCTGCGCACCATGCGGCCCTATAAGTTCACGCTGGGTGTCACCTACGGCACCACCCGTGCCCAGCTGGAAAAGCTGATGGCTGACCTGCAGGCCATGCTGGACAACAGCCCTTACACCAACAAGGGCACCAACATCGTCCGGCTGACCAGCTTTGGCGATTCCAGCATCAACATCCTCATCTCGGCCTACCTGACCACCAACGTCTATGCCACCTTCCTGCAGCAGCAGAACGACCTGAATCTGAACATTATGGACGTGATGCAGGCAGACGGCGTGGACTTCGCCTTCCCCTCCACCAGCGTCTACATCGAAAAGAATTGAGCATACCACAACGCCCCCTGTGTGCCTGCTGCGGCGCGCAGGGGGCGTTTTTTGTGTTATTCCCGGGTCCTGATCTCGATCGTTCTGCCGCCAAGATCCTCATACACGCGGTGGGAGACGGAGAGCACCGTGCGGCCCGCGGAGGCACGGCGCAGAGCCTCCAGCACGCGGGCCTCGGTTTCGGCATCCAGATTGGCGGTGATCTCATCCAGCAGCAGCACGGCGGGATCTGCAGCGGCGGCACGGGCAATGGACAGCAGCTGCCACTCGCCCTGCGAGAAGATGCCCTCGGTACAGACAGTGTCATAGCTCTCCGGCAGAGCCCGGATGGCAGCATCGATCCCGGCCAGTGCGGCGGCATCCCTTGCCATTTCCCCGGTGATCTGCGGGTCTCCCAGCGTGATCTGTTCCAGCACGGTGCCCGGCACGCGGGAGAAATGCTGTTCCACACAGCCGATGCAGGTGCGGCGCTCCCGGTCGGTGATGTCCCCCACCTTCACGCCGCCGATGGTCACCGTACCGGTCTCCGGCTGATACAGGCCCAGCAGGAGCTTGAACACGGTGCTCTTGCCCGCACCGGTGCGGCCCACCAGCGTGACCTGCTCCCCCTGTTTCACGGTCATGGAAAAATCCTTCAAAATGTGCCGTTCCCCATAGCCGAAGGTGACGTGCGCAAATTCCACATCGCCCCGGGCCGCCTCCCTGCGCGCGGAAGGGATCCTGCGCTCCGGCTGGTCGAGAAAGGCATCGATACGCCTGACACCCGCCATGGCCGACTGGATGGTCTGAATCTCCATGCCCAGGCTCTCGATGGGGGCGAAGATGCGGGAGATGTAGTTGATGATAGCCACCGAGGTGCCCACCGACATACCGAACAGGGTCAGAAGCTGCGCGTTCCCCGAAGCGGAGAGCAGCATCACGATGCCGACCACAGCAGCATTCAGCAGCAGCACCACCGGCGAATAGACGGCATCATAAAAATTGGTGCGCTCCATGGCGGCATAGCTGTCACCGATGCACCGGCCATACCGGCGCTCCATGTAATCTTCCAGACCCAGCGCCCGGATGGTGCGGATGTTGTGCAGGGTCTCGGGCACCTGCCCGGAGACAGCGGCGACCGCGCGGCGGTTGTCCAGCTGCGCGGCCAGCATCCGTTTCTGGACGTAACGGGTAAACACGGCAAACAGCGGCAGCACCAGCAGCAGGATCAGCGCAAGGCCGGTGTTTTTTACCGCAATGACCCCCATGATGGAGACGATGCGGCAGGCATCTGCTGCCATGCTGATGATGCCGGAAGTGAACAGGGCTTCCACCGTGTCCACATCGCCCGAAAAGCGGGCGGCCACCTCGCCGGGGTTCTGCTCTGCCAGTGTACCGGCGGGCAGGCGGCTCAGCTTCCGGGACATCTCTGAGCGCAGGGCATGGGTCATCCTCTGGCCAAAGAGCACCAGCAGGCTTTCCTGCGCCGAGGTGAGCACACCTTCCAGTGCAAGGCTGCCGAAGTAGAGCAGCACGGCCAGAAAGGACAGCGGGAGGCCCGCGGTCAGACGGTCGATGACCCGGGCCAGCAGCAGGGGCGGCAGCAGGGATGCCGCCACCGAAGCTGCCACGCACAGCACCGTGCCCACCGTGAGAAGGCGGTGCGAAGCCGCTGCCATCCAGACGGCAGCAAACACGCCGTGATCATTTTTCTTTTTCATGCGCCCTCTCCCCCTTTCAGGCCGGTCTGGCTTTCATACAGCTGGCGGTAGACCGGAACCGCTGCCATCAGCTCCTCGTGGGTGCCAACGGTGGTTCTGCCGCCCTCCATAAAGATGATCTGCTGCATCTGCGGAAAATGGTACAGCCGGTGGGAGATCAGGAACACCACCTTATCCCTGGCATACGCCTGCAGCTCGGCAAAGATCGCATCCTCGGTGCTGCGGTCCAGTGCCGAGAAGGGGTCATCCAGCACCAGCACCGGGCGGGGATGGGCCAGCGTCCGGGCCAATGCCAGACGCTGTGCCTGCCCGCCGGAAAGGCGGGTACCGCCGCTGCCGATGACCGTCTCCGTACCCTTTTCCATGGCCAGCACTTCCTCCTTCAGGGCAGCGGCTGCAAGCCACGGCATGACATCCTGTTCGCTGCCGCAGAGGACATTATTCTGCACGGTGTCGGCGCTCAGTTCCGGGTCATGGCCCAGATACCCGACCGTGGCGGCGATCTGGCGCGGGGTCAGGGTGGAAAGCTCTCTGCCGCCAAAGCAGACCGAGCCTTGATAGGGCGCTTCGCAGAGGAATACGCGGCCAAGGGTGGATTTTCCGCAGGCGACCGGGCCGGTAATGCCGATGATATCGCCGGGGTGGGCCGTCAGGCTCAGGCCGGAAAAGACAGGCTCTTCCCCATAGGAGAAGGCGAGTTCTTTCAGCGTCACATCCTGTGCCGCCGGGATCTGCAGGGCATCCAGCTGCTCGGGCGTTTTCATCAGGGGTCTGATGCGCTTCCAGGAGACCTCTGCCTTTTGCACCGCGTTGAAGAGCTTGGCCACCTTGGAGGATTTGACCACCAGCTTGGTGAAACAGGAAAGGAAGGTGGTGAAGGCGGCGATATCCCAGCTGCTCCAGCCGGTGCCCAGCACATTCTTTGCGCCGAACCACAGGATGAAGAGGGTCCCTGCCTCGGATGCCGCCAGATAAAGCGGCGGCAGCGCGGACTGCCACACGTTGTTCCGCACGGCAGTCTTTTCGTAAAGGCTCAGGACCTCCTCGTATTTTTCCATCCGGGCCTCCTCACAGCCGTAGATGCGGTAGGTCACAGCATTCCGGGCACGGTCCAGCGTGGCACTGCTCAGGGCACCGGCTGCCTTTTTATAGGCCGCACCGGCGCGCTGCACCGGCTTTTTCATCCCTGCCGCGCAGACATAGGACACCGGAGTAAAAAGCAGGCTCAAGATCGCCAGCCGCCAGTCGTACACCAGCAGCATGACCGCATAGCCCGCCAGCGCCACACCGGTGTCGAACACCTCCGTGGTGAACTTGCGCATTCCCTCCACGCAGTCGTCCACATCGGAGATGGCTTTGGTCATCAGCTCACCGGCCCCCTCTTTTTCCAGCGCGGCCCGGCTCTGCCGCACCAGATTGGCGTACAGGATGCCCTTCATCCGGCGGTTGATGTTGTTGGCAAAGCGGCGCACATAAAAACGTTTGATGAAGCGCGCCGCCTGCACCAGCAGTGTGACCGCAATGTAGGCCAGCACCAGCAGCGCCATTTGGGCAGCAGTCTCACTGCCGCCCAGGATATCCGCCAGGCACTGGGCCAACCGGCCCTCGAACCACGGCGCGGCCAGCAGACCGATGTTATAGACAAGGCCCGAAAGGGTCACAAGGAGCAGCGGGAACCACTCCACCCTGAAATAGGAGAGAACCCGGTCCGGGCGGAACGATTTATCTTTTTTCATGGGGCATTTTACCTCCTGCGGGTGTTCCATTCAGTATACCACGCTTTCGTTCCGCAGAAAAGCGCACACAAAATGCATCTTGACAGCTTTGTTCAGAAAAAAGCCATGACAGCAGGAACAAAATGCAAGATCATTGCAATGGTCACCGCTGTCATGGCAATCGGTTTTCTTTGTATGAAAAATGCTCCCATCGGCAGGATCTGCATTGCAGTAGATTCCCCCGGGATACCATCAGATTGCGGACACCCATGGCCCGCAGGGATAACAGTTGCGTTTTTATCGGTTCACGAAATTCAGCGCCAGCACAAGCAGCAGCATGTGTACCGGGTAAAAGGCGTAGCAGGCATACTGGAACGGTTTGCTGTGGCAGCCCTGCCGCCCGCGATACAGCCAGATGGGCACCAGCGCCAGCAGCGCAAGCCCCTGCTGACACAGCTCAAACTCCATGCCGAACAGCCGGATGGGGTACATCAACCCGCCCAGAAGCACCACGTTGATCCAGTACAGGGTCAGCACCTGTCCCAGCAGGCACCACCATTTCCGGCCCCGGAAAATGTAAAAAGCGAACACGGTCAGCACACCGGCACCGTAGTAATCCGTCATGCCCAGCGTTCCCAGCAGCGCCCCTGCTGCTGCCACTGCGGCGCACACCGGCAGCGAGACCCAGAGCTTTTGCTTTTTGCGCACCGTTTCCATCAGATGCACCCCCAGAAGCCCCAGCAGCAGCGTCCAGATCACGTTCTGGTGCACCGGGTAGAACCATGTCCCGCCATACATCAGATCAAAGGGCACTTCCGAAAGCAGTGCAAACAACAGCAGCCTCAGGACATAACGCTTCAGATTTCGGGTATGAAAGTAGCCTTCCACTGCCATAAATGCAAAGATAGGGAACGCCAGCCGCCCGGCGCAGGTCAGCCAGTCCTGCGCCGGCAGAAGGGTCGCCCACAGGTGATCCATCAACATCAGCGCCATGGCAATGATATGAAGTGCTGCTGCACTCAGGTCAATGCAATTTGCGGCAGCGGGACGAATCGGTTTGGTTGACATGATCATACCTCGTCTTTGTCTAAATTCAGTTGCTCTGTCTGGAATACGAACGACTCCTTCCAAGAATTGCAGCCCCGGCAGTTTTTTACCGCCGGAGCTGCAGCACTTCATCGCTTATCCCTCCGGTTTTGCACCGGCCATTTTGGATACGGCAAGCATCCAGGGCAGCTTCTGCCATTTGCTCTGCCTGCAAAATGGGGGATGCAGTGCACCCGCCCCGCAGGCGGAAAAATGCTCCCGCAGCAGTCTGCGGGGCAAATTCAGAAAGGGTGGCTTGCCTGCCTGCCCATGGAGACGTCAGCACGGTAGCAGGAATGTGAGGAATGGCAAAGGACGGTTTCGGCGGAAAAGCGTCTGGCGGTGGCGGAAAAGCCGAACGCAAGATTTTTTTCAATTATGCTGGCTCGTAAGGTGAACCGGACCGAAACTTCCTTGCGGAACTGTGCAGCGTTATCGTTCATCTGCACCTGAACCGGCAGCCGCGTCCCCGGCGCTTGCCGCACCCAAAATGGCCGGTTGGCGGCGTGTCACCCTTTGGCATTTTCCAGATAGGTCTCAAACGCCTCGGCAAAGCTGGCGTTCACATCAAAGGGAACTGCATAGTCCACACGGGAGGTCACAAGGCACAGGTCGATCCGGTTGGATGTCTCGTCCGCCTGCCGGTTCAGCTTGCCCAGAGCAGCATGGATGACCTTGCGGTCGTAGTTGATGGTGGTCACCCGCTTTACATCGCAGCAATAGGAGATCTGGTTGCCCTCAGCGTTAAAGCGGTAGCCGGTGCCCCCGCCGGAGAGCAGCTGCTCGGAGCTGCGCAGGTCGTTCATTCGCTTGAAGGTGCGCGCCACGCTCTGCCGTGCAGCGTTCAGACTGACCTCGCTGTCCATATCCATGTCCAGCGCATCCTTTGCCTTGCGGATGGCGGCAAACAGGCGGCCCTTTTCCTCCAGCAGATAGAGCATGAACCGGGCAATATCGGTGATCTGCTGGGCATATTCGGTCTGGGGCAGGTCCAGGATCGTCTCGTCCTCAGCCTCTGCCATGACCTTGTGGCGCAGATAGGTATTTGCCACCTTGGTAACGTTGGAATCGCAGTCCAGAATGCCCTGGGCCTCGTCCAAAAGGGCCTGCAGCTTGTTCTGATAGCGGAATGCTTCTTTCAGATTCATTGTATCCACCTCGTTTTGTCTTGGTTGCTGTGCGTTCCCGTCTGTTTTCCTTTATTGAACCATATTTTCCGGCAAAACACAAGCCGCCCGCCCAAAAGTGCATCAAAATGCAAAGCGCCCCAACATGTTCTTTACTACACGTTGGAGCGCTATTTTCTGGAGCAGGATACGGGACTCGAACCCGCCGCCTACTGCTTGGGAAGCAGTCGCTCTACCGGATGAGCTAACCCTGCAGGACTGCTCCATTAGTGTAGCAAAGTGCGGCGGTTTTGTCAACAGTTTTTTCTGTCGGAACGCGGCAGGCGGAAAAAACTTGCTTTTTGCGCCAGTTGCTTTATAATGAAAGATAGATTATCACAATGGAAGGAATTCTACATGATCTTTGTGCCCATGCTGCACTATCTGCAGAACAAAAACTCATTCAGCGGCAACGAGGATGGGATGCGTTACCTCATCACCCCGGGCAAGCGCTCCGTCCCCGACCCGGACGGCGGCGAGGAGGCCAAAAAAGAAGAGGCCATCCTCACGGTGGATCTCTGGCCCGAGCCGTGGACGCTGGACAAGACCGACCCGGCCCTGCGGCGGCGGGAGATCTTCCCGATGACCGAGGAGGGCCGCACCGCAGTCGCCCAATATCTAAACGATGCCTACAACGCCGAACCGGAACGCTGGAGCGCCCACCCGTCCATCCTGGACTGCGAGCCCTGGACACCGCCCGCACCGGAACCGGATGCCGAGACACAACACTGAGGTGCACCATGATCTATCGACTGAAAGAATTCAAGGGTGACACCATCCCGGTGCCGCAGCTGGTCTTTTCCAAGCTGGGCATTGCGGAGGAATATAACGTCCGGGTGGCTCTGTATGTGCTGGCCACCGGCATCACTGACCCGGAAAAGCTCTGCGCCGACTTAAAGCTCCGCAGTAAGATGACCGCCGAGAGTGCCCTGTCCTTCTGGGCCGGTGCAGGTCTGCTGGAACGGTACGAGGAGAACGCCGCCCCGGGCGAGGAGCCCACAGCCCCTGCCCCCATGACCTGGAGCGAGATCGCAGCGGCCAGCCGCACCGACCCCATGATCTCCTCCCTCATCGACTGCGCCCAGACCAGCTTTGCCCGTCCGCTGACTCACCCCGAAATGGAAAAGCTGGTAAACTTCTATGTGCAGGAGGCCTTTGCACCCGAGACCGTCATGCTCTGCGTGGCCTATGTGGCCAGCCGGGGCAAGCGGACGATGGGTGCCGTCAGCCACGAATTGAAGGTCTGGCGGGCCGAGGGTGTGGAGACCGGCGAGCAGGCCGACGCACACCTCCAGCTGCTGGCCCTGCGCGCCCAGCGGGAGCAGTACGTCAGCGGCCTGCTGGGCATTGCCGACACCGAGCTGACCCTTGGCGGGCGCAAGGCCATTGCCCGCTGGTACGAGGTCTACGGCTACGATGATGCCATGGTGCAGGAGGCCGCCGTACAGGCCGGACCCAAGCGGGATCTCTGGTACTGGAATGGTATTCTTAAAAGTTGGAATGCTAAAGGTCTACGCACTATTCACGATGTGAGAGGACCGGTCGCTCGGGCAGGAGCCAGCCGAAATATTCGGGTGGATCGCACTGAACCCAGCGGAAATGATATTCTCAAAAATGCAACACGTCGTCGTTCGCTCATAAAAGAGCCAGAATAGGAGTTTTTATGCGTACCAAACAGGAACTTTATCAGGCCGCCCTGCGCACGGTGGCTCTGCGGCGGCAGACCGCCCGCGCCAATGCTGAGGATGCCCGGGCTGAAGCCGAAGCCGCCATCCCTGCCCTGCGCCACGCTGAGGACGAGGTGCGGGTGCGGGGCATCCGCTGCGCACTGGCAGGCGCGGCCGGAAAAGACCGCACCGAAGCCGCCGCCGCACTGAGCAAAGCCCGGCAGGAGCTTACCGCCCTGCTGGCCGCCAGCGGCCGCCCTGCGGATGCGCTGGAGCCCAAATTCACCTGCAAGCTGTGCCAGGATACCGGCAGCGTGCAGGGCCACACCTGCACCTGCGTTCACAAGCTGATGCAGGGTCTGCGACGGGAGGAGATCGAGGCGCTGTCCAGCCTGTCTATTTCCAGCTTCGATACCATGAAATTAAATTATTATCCTAACACATTAGATAAAGAATTAGGCGAAAGTATTCGTAGCTATATGGGTTTTACTCTTCAGGATTTGCGCAGTTATGCAACAAATTTTTCTCCATCCACTCGCAAAAACTTATTACTTATTGGCAATGCAGGTCTTGGAAAGACACATGCCGCCCTCGCTATCGCCGGTCAAGTGTTAGAGCAAGGATTTGACGTAATTTATGTCTCTTGCCCTGATTTCTTTGGCAAGCTAGAATCCTTACACTTTTCTGGCTTAACCAGTGAAGAGGAAATATTGGCGAACACTGCCTCTTATGCTGATTTACTTATTCTTGATGACCTTGGCACAGAAAATGACTCCAACTTTTTTATCACTAGTTTTTATAGTCTCTTGAACAATCGCATTGGTGCCAAACTTCCCACCATTATCACTACTAATATAGTGAATGGAGCACTCTTTGAAAAATTGTACACAGAGAAAATCTCCAGTCGGCTAGCTTCCTTTGAACAAATCAAGTTTTTCGGTACAGACATACGTGTACTGAAAGCATCTGAATAGTATTATTATTTTATAATTAAGGAGGTTTCCCCATGAGCTTTGAGCGCACCACGCCCTGCGGCGTGATCTCCGGCACGGCCTGCCAGTGGCCGGGCATTGCCGCCTACAAGGGCATCCGCTACGCCACCGCCGGGCGGTGGAAGTTCCCTGTCCCCGTCACCCACTGGGACGGTGTCTACGATGCCACCCAATACGGTGCCTGCTGCTACCAGCCCCGCGCCTTCTATGACGAAGCCGCCGCACCCGGAAAAACCTTCTACTACAACGAGTTCCGCAAGGGCGAGACTTACACTTACAGCGAGGACTGCCTGTTCCTGAACATCTGGGCCCCTGCTGACGCAGCCCCCGAGGACAGGCTGCCGGTCATCTTCTACATTCACGGCGGCGGCTTTACCGGCGGCTGCGGCCACGAGAAGCACTTCGACGGCCCCGTCTGGCCCACCAAAGGCTGCGTGGCCGTGACCATCAACTACCGGCTCGGCCCCATGGGCTTTGTCTGCCTGCCCGAGCTGGCCGATGAGGCCGGGTCCACCGGCAACTACGCCCTTCTGGATCAGTTGGCGGCCCTGCAGTGGGTGCGTGCCAACATCGCTGCCTTTGGCGGCGATGCCAACAACATCACCATCATGGGCCAGAGCGCCGGTGCCATGAGCGTCCAGCAGCTCGTCCTCTCCCCCATCACCAGGGGGCTGTTCTCCAAGGCCGTGATGAGCAGCGGCGGCGGCGTGAGCCAGATGCTGACGGCCAAGCCTGCCGCGGCCCACTACCCGTTCTGGAAGCAGGTCATGGAGACCGCCGGGTGCAGCACGCTGGCCGAGTTCCGTGCCCTCGCCCCCGCCAGACTGTTTGCAGCTTGGGATGCCGTCCGCACTCAGCCCCAGTTCAAGGGTATGGGCTGTGAGCCCGTGGTGGATGGCCGTTTCCAGGTCAAGACCGGCCCTGAGACGCTGGCTGCCGACGAACAGCACCATATTCCTTACCTCATTGGCTTCACCAGCGAGGATATCGTTCCGCCCTACCTCTACCAGATGGCTCAGGACTGGTGCGCCCGGAACGCCGACAGCTACGGCTGGTTCTTCGACCGCCAGCTCCCCGGTGATGACCGTGGTGCCTGGCATTCCAGCGACCTGTGGTACTGGTTCGGCACGCTGGCTCACTGCTGGCGGCCCTTCACTGAGAAGGACACCGCCCTCAGCGCTCAGATGGTGGATTACCTGACCAACTTTGCCAAGACCGGCGACCCCAACGGAACAGACCTGCCCCAGTGGCAGCCTGTTACCGCCCAGCAGAGCGATTTTCTCCGTTTGGGTGAGGAACCCACCCACATGGGCAGCATAGATGTACAGAAGCTCATCTGGACAATGCAGAACGTCCCCGCCGTGGGGGAATAAGCCTCTGCCCCAATCACTTTGAACCCCAGAAAAAACACGATCCCCCGCTGCAGACGTGCCAAAACACGCTTTGCAGCGGGGGATATTTTATGTTCTCTTCTTCAAATAATACCCAATGCCGATGGCATCTGCCAGTGCCCAGCCGATGGGCACACTGAGCCAGATGCCGGTAACGCCCAGCGGCGTGGCAGAAAGCAGATAGGCCAGCGCCACACGGGTGCCAAGGGAGGCAATGGTCAGGATGACCGACATCCCCGGCTGGTTGACCGCCCGGTAATAGCCGTAGAGCAGAAAGAGCACGCCAATGCCGATGTAGCACGCGCCTTCGATGCGGAGGTACTGCACGCCCGCCGCGATGATCTCGGTCTGAGCCGGGTCGATGAAAATCCCCATGAGCGGGGCTGCAAAGGCGCAGACCAGCACACTGATGACGATGCAGAACACCGCGCTTGTCAGCCCGGCACTGCGGATCCCTTTTTTGATGCGGTCCGGCTGGCCTGCCCCGTAATTCTGGGCCACATAGGTCGAGAATGCGTTGCCAAAATCCTGCACCGGCATATAGGCAAAGGAATCGATCTTCACCGCCGCCGCAAAGGCCGCCATGATAACCGTGCCAAAGCTGTTGACCAGCCCCTGCACCATCAGGATGCCAAAATTCATAATGGACTGCTGAACGCTGGTCATCACCGAAAGATTCAGGATATTGGCAAGGTTCTTCCGGTCCCACCTGCAGTCTGTCCGTTTTGGGCAGAGCTGCGGGAACTTTTTCAGGGTGTACAGGCCGATGCCCACCCCGGACACATACTGGGAAAAGACAGTTGCCCAGGCGGCCCCCTTCACGCCCCAGTCAAGCACAAGGACACAGACCAGATCCAAGATCACGTTCAGGATGGCTGATACAGCCAGAAACGCCAGCGGCACCACGGAATTGCCGATGGCCCGCAGGAGGTTTGCGAAATAGTTATACAAAAAGGTCGCCGCAATGCCCAGAAAGATGATGAGCAGGTAGTCCTTCATCAGCGGGCAAAGCTCTGCGGGCACCCGCAGCAGCCACAGGATGCCGTTCAGCCCCAGATAGACCAGCAGGTTGAGCACCAGGGCGATGCCCGCAATGAGCAGGAAAGACTGGAACACGCTCTGCCGCATCTTCTCGGTCTCGCCGCTGCCATACTGCATGGACACAGCCGCGCCGCTGCCCATGCACAGGCCCAGCAGGATCGAGGTCAGAAAGGTCATCAGGGTATAGGAGGACCCCACCGCCGCCAGCGCATCCGCGCCGAGGAAGCGGCCCACCACCCAGGTGTCGGCAATGTTGTACATCTGCTGCAGCAGGTTGCCGAACATCAGCGGCAGGGCAAACAGCAGGATATTCTTTGTAATGGGGCCTTGGGTCAGACTGTGCTGCATGGGGATTATTTCCTCCGATTCCTATCTCAGACATTTCAGCAGAATTTTGCGCGGTATTCCTTGGGTGTGCAGTGCTTGATCTCCCGAAAAGTCTTGATGAAGTAGCTGCCATCTGCAAAGCCGCACTCCATCCCGATCTCGCCCGTCTTGAGCCGGGTGGAGCGGAGCAGCTCGGCGGCCTTTTCCACCCGGAACTGCTTGACATACTGAATGGGCGTGATGCCCAGCATCTGCCGGAAGCTGCGCAGGCAGGCGCTCTCGCTCAGGGCCACGCTGGCCGCGATGCGTTCCACGGTCAGCTCCTCAGCGTAGTGCTCCTCCACAAAGCGGAGCATCTGCTTCATCCGCTCGGCGGCGATCTGCTCCTGCTGGGAGACCTTGGTCCTGCCGCCCACGCACTGGGTGCTCAGCAGCCGCAGTGCCGCAGAGAGATAATATCGCACCCGGTTCTCGTAATCAAAGGGCTCCACGGCAACCGCCTGCCAGGCTTCCCGCAGGCAGGCAAGCACCTGCGCCTGCCAGGGCACTGCCCCATCCAGCAGAAAAAACGCCGGGGCATCCGGCTGGAGCATGGGTCGGATGAGCTTCTGCCAGAAGATGGTGTCCATTCCGCCCACCAGCCGGGGGTGGAACACGCCCGAGTGGAGCAGAGCCTCCCCTTTTTCCGCCTGCTCCACCGCGTGGAGGATGCCGGAGTTCAGGAACACGCCCTGATTCGTCTGCAGGGTCACCCGGGTCTTGTTCACGTCCACCGTCAGGGGGCCCTTCATGGCCAGTATGTACTCAAACTCCTCGTGCCAGTGCCAGGCCACCGAATAGCTTTTCAGGTTCTCCGCGTAGCAGGCAATGGGAAACAGGGCGCTGCCATGCTGGACCAGTTCCCGCCCCTCGGCATCGGCCATAACATCCTGCTGGAAGGTCAGCCCGGTAACGATATTGGCAGCAGAGACACAGCTTGTCTGAAACGCCATATTGAACAATTCCTTTCCGCAATACTTTGAATATTTTTTGTCAAAGCCGATTTTGTTGTACAAATCGGGTGTTTTTATTCTATCTATCGTGCCAGTTTCGTGGTATTATTTCATCAGAACCAGCAAGCACAGTATAACACCGCAGGGGGCGGAAAACAACCCCCGGCGCGGCTTGATCCGGTTCCCGAGAAGCGTCCCTCTTGGGCAGCCTGGCCCGGGGGACTCTTCCAGAATAAAACATTTCTTTGTGGGAGGTATTTTTATGCTTCGCATCCAGTATCTTGATAAAGACCGTTTCATGCAGCAGGTAGCCGCCAGCCGCGGCAGTGTGCTCCTGCACCTGGACAATGGCGAGACCTGCGACCTGAAAAAGGACAACGCCGCCACCGAGCTGTTCCAGATGATGGACGCTCCCTCCAAGGGCTTTGACATCTCTGTCACCGACCCTGCTGATGTCACCGGCTTCCTGCACTACATGCTTGAGGCCGGCCGCAGAGATCGCGCCGCCTGCTGACCCTTCGACATTCTCCTTTTTTCGCATATTACAGCAATGTAAAACGCCCGCTCCGGGGTCAGAAGCCGGAACGGGCGTTTTACGTTTGTTCTGTTACAGGATGCACCGGCTGATGGCCCGTGCCACCGCCAGCAGCTCATCCTGCCCGATGAAGCCGAACTTTGCCTCGTGCTCATCCGCAAAGCAGACCGTCAGCTCCGAGGTCTGCAGCGGGTCACCGAAGCCTGCCGTCTTGATGCCGTAATGCAGGATCTTGCGGTAGGGCAGCACAAAGATCTCCTGCCGGGTGCCGGTCATCCCCTGCATATCCACCATAAAAATGCGGTGGGTGGTGAACACAGCCTGATCGCGCACGGTCTTGTAAGCCCCCACGATCTGCTCACCGTCCAGCAGCAGCTCCTGCACATTTTTGCAGATCTCTTTCTCTTTGACGCGGATGAGGTTCTGCATCGGTTTATCCCGAAATTCCATTCTGTCTTCCCCTTTCAGCGCTGCAGCGCAGTTCATTCTGTGCCCAGTATAGCATCTGTAGCGTGGTGTTGCAAGATGTCCGGCTCTCGCTTTTGGGCGCGGGATATGTTATAATTCACTTCGAGAACTTCTGCCCCGCTCCCGGGGCCCAAAATAAACGAGAACCGTGAGGGATATTATGGAGATCATCATTCATCAGGCCATTCTGCATGTGCTGGACACCACACTGGACGCCCCGGTGCTCAGCGGCAGCTGCATGGAGCCTACCGCCGAGAAAATGGCGTACCTGCAATACCACATTGAAAAACTGCTGGCCAGCGATGACATCCGCCAGTGCCGTCCCCTGCCCGACTCCGCGTTTCGGAACGAGCTGGAACAGAACAAGGATTTCGTGGACCTCTCCTGCCGGATCGCGGGTGTCCTGTTTGATTACATGCACGCCCACACCACCATCCCCGGGGCAGACCTGGCCGTGGTGGATTTCACCCGGGATGGCGAGCCCTGGCTGGGGATCCTGAAACTGAACTACAAAAACGGCTACACCCATTACACCGAGGAGGTGGGCGGAGTCCCCGTCAACTCCATTATCCAGCAGCGGGCCTGCCTGCCCACCCAGAGCGGCAAGGTGGAGGAGGGCGCCCTTGTGGACCTGACCGATTACTCCATGCGCCTGCTGGAAAAGAAATACGACATCGACGGCCACAAAGAGTTTTACCTCTCCACGGTGGTGTTCCAGTACACCCAGGCCGAGCCCGAAAAGAAAAAGCTGCAGGCCATCCAGGAAGCCGCTGCCCAAGCTGTGAAAGACAGCTATGCCGACGAGCCCCACGCCGAGGCACAGGTAGCCATGCTCATCGCCAATCAGGCCTCTGACAACGACAATAAAGTCACTGTGGAGCAGGTGCGCAGACAGCTGGCCGAGGACTACCCGCTGGCCGCCGTCCCCTTTGATGACTATGTGGAGAAAAGCGACGTGCTGGAACCCGCCATGCACGACCAGCCCGTGACGGTGACGCCTGCCCGCATCCGCCGGATGGAAAGCCGCAGCATCCACACTGCCAACGGCATTGAGGTCAAGATCCCTACCGAGATGCTTTCCGAGGATTCGGCCGTGGAATTCCTCCACGATGCGGACGGCAGTGTCTCCCTCCTTATTAAAAATGTGATTTTGTAATTTTACCGCGCTCCCTCTTGCAATTTCAGTCTTTCTATGGTATACCCGTGTTGTATTCTTCGTAATGTTTTTGATTGTCTGGATTGCAAGGAGGATTCTTTATGGAGTTGGCACTTATCTGCGCCCAACAGGTCATTGTGCTGTTTCTGCTCATTGGGGTGGGCACGTTGGCTGTCAAAACGGGTGTCCTGAAGCTGGAACACAAACAGCCGCTGTCCAATCTGCTGGTCAACATCGTGGTCCCGGCCATGATCGTAAACTCCTATCAGATGGAGTTCAGCCTTGAAATCCTGCGCAACCTGCTGGCGGCGTTCGGCCTGAGCATCCTCACCATTGCACTGGGCACCGTGCTCACGCTGGCCCTCACCGCCCGCCGCAAGAACAGCCGGACCGCGATCTTCCGCTTCGCCAGCATCTTTTCCAATGCAGCTTACATGGGCTTCCCGCTCATCTCGGCCCTGTTCGGCTCGGAGGGGCTGCTTTACGCCAGCGCCTATGTCACGGTGTTCAACGTCCTGCTCTGGACGCTGGGCTACAGCATGGTCAGTGGCAGCTCTGACCCCAAAGCCGTGGTGAAGAGCCTGGCTCACACCCCGGCCATTTACGCTGTCCTGGTCGGCCTGGCCATTTACCTCCTGCAAATTCCCATCCCTGCCCTGCTGGCCCAGCCCATCTCCCTGCTGGGTGCCATGAACACCCCTCTTTCCATGCTCATCACCGGAATGCTGATTGCGGCGGGCGATTTAAAGAGCATCGTCTGCAGCCGCCCCATCTGGAAACTGGCCGCCGTGCGGATGCTGGTCATCCCGGCCCTCTGCCTTGGGGCCTTTGCTCTGCTGGGGCTGTTCCGCTTCGGGATGGCCGCACAGGTCGTGCTGCTGCTCGAGTGCTGCCCCGCCGCTGCCATCACCTCGGTGTTTGCGGTGCAGTTCGGCCACGATGAGCAGTTTGCCGCCGGGTGCGTTGTGCTCACCACCCTGCTCAGCATCCTCACCCTGCCGCTGTGCGCGCTGGTGCTCACGATGGCGTAAAACGAAAATGTTCTCAAAAAACGCTCCTGCAAAGGGTCTTGGCCCAATGCGGGAGCGTTTTGTCTTTTGATTTCCTTTATTGCAGATTCAGCTGCTCTTTGTGGTATTGCAGCGTGTAGAGCTGGTAATACCGCCCGTGCCGGGCCAGCAGCTGCTGGTGAGTGCCCTGCTCCAGAATTTTGCCGTGCGAGAGCACAATGATGTTGTCCGCATGCTGAATCGTGGACAGGCGGTGAGCCACAATGAGCATAGTGCCCACCGAACGCATCTTTTCCAGCGAATCCTGGATCAGCAGCTCGGTCTCGGTGTCGATGTTGGCGGTGGCCTCGTCCAGGATCATCACGCTGGGCTTGTGCAGGATGGTGCGGGCAAAGCTGAGCAGCTGGCGCTGGCCTGCCGAGAAGTTGTTGCCCCGCTCCCGGACTTCCTCGTCCAGACCGTGGTCCAGCTTGTTGATGAAGTGGTCCGCGTTGACATAGCGGCAGACCTCCATAATTTCTTCATCCGGGATGTTCTCCTCCCGCAGGACGATGTTGGAACGGATGGTGCCCGAAAAGAGGAAAACATCCTGCAGCATCTGGCCAAAGTGCTTCCGCAGGCAGGAAATTTTGATCTTGCGGATGTCGATGCCGTCAATCAAAATCTCACCTCTCTGGAACTCATAGTTGCGGCAGATGAGGGAGAGAATCGTGCTCTTGCCGGAGCCCGTGGAGCCCACGAATGCAACGGTCTGGCGGGGGTTCACATGGAACGAAACGCCCTGCAGCACCCACTCGCCGGGGATATAGCTGAACCAGACATCCTTGAATTCGATCTCGCCCTTGATGTCCTCCAGCTCGATGGCGTCCGGGGCATCCTGCATCTTGGGCTCAATGTCCATGATGGAGAAAACTTTCTCCGACGACGCAAAGGCCGACTGCAGCCAGTTGAATTGCTCTGCCAGGTTCTGGATCGGCGTAAAGAACTTGGAGATGTACATGTAGAACGTGACGATGGTGCCGGACGAAATGCTCTGCCCCAGGAACGTGGCCCCCGTCAGGTGGCCCATGCCGCCCAGATAGAACAGGCAGAGAATGGAACTGATATAAAGCATATACACCAGCGGGCGGAACACGCCAAAAACGAAGATCTGCTCCTGGGTCGCCCGGGCCAGAGTCTGGCTCTTCTGGCGGAACTCAGTCATCTTCTCGTCTTCCCGGCCAAAGATCTGGGTCACTTTGATGCCAGAGAGGTTCTCGGAAAGATAGGTATTGATGTCGGTCGTGGCATCTTTCACCTTGCGGTAAGCCCGGCGGGAGAACTTGCGGAAGATGACCGTGAAGATGACGATGAACGGCACAAAACAGAGCACCATCAGGGTCAACTCATAGTTGAGGCAGAGCATCGCCACCAGAATGCCCAGAATGACGAACGCGTTCTTGGTCAGGTTGACCAGCAAGTTTGTAAACATCATCGAGATGGCGTTGGTGTCGTTGGTCACGCGGGTGACCAGCTTGCCCACCGGGATCTCATTGAGCTGTTCGTGAGCCAGTGACTCGATGTGGGTAAACAGGTCTTCGCGCAGGTCGGAAATGATGCGCTGCCCCACTTTCTGGAGGATGACGGCCTGGAAATAGGTGCTCAGCATCGAGAAGACGAGCACGCCCGCATAGACCGCCACCGAGGCAAACAGATGGTCGAGGGTAAAGTCCCCTACCACCAGCTCTTCAATATAGCCCACGATGAGCGGAGACGCAATATCGTAACTGATGGAGAAGAGGACCAGAAAGCCCACAATGATGAATTTTCCGCCATAGGGCTTGGCGTACTGGATCAGACGGCGGACGATCTCGCCATCGGCCATATTCCGTTCAAAGCCCATGGATCCTTTCTTGTCCTTGACGGAGGCGTAGGCAAACACCAGCAGGGCCGTGACCACACCAATAACGGCTCCCACCAGCAGAAGCGGATTCACATTAGCCATTGCTGTCACCTCCTACCTCATCTTCCAGCCGCTGGAGGTCCACCATCCGGCGATACTCGGGGCAGGAAGCATACAGGCTGTCGTGGGGGCCCACGGCCTCCACCCGGCCATCCTCAAGGAAGATGATCTTGTCCAGCCCCTCCACCGTGGAAATGCGGTGGGCAATGAGGAGGGTGGTCTTCCCTGCCCGGCTGGCCTTGAGGTTGTCCAGAATGATCTTCTCGGTGCGGGTGTCCACGGCCGAGACGGAATCGTCCAGAATCAGGATGGGCGCGTTCTTGAGCAGGGCGCGGGCAATGGAGATGCGCTGCTTCTGGCCGCCGGAAACGGTCACGCCGCGCTCGCCCAGCACGGTCTCATAACCGTCTTTAAAGTCCACGATGTTGTCACGGACGTCCGCCAGCGCGGCAGCACGGTCAATGTCCTCCCGGGTAGCGTCATCCACACCGAACCCGATGTTATGGGCGATGGTGTCCGAGAAGAGGAAGTTGTCCTGCGGGACATAGGCGCAGGCGTTGCGCACCGAGTGGATGGAGACGGTGTTGACGTCTTTGCCATCCACAAACAGGGTGCCGTCCGGCACGTTGTAGGTACGAAGCAGCAGGTCTACCAGAGCGGTCTTGCCCGCGCCCGTCTTGCCCACGATGCCCACTCTCTCGCCGGGCTGGATCGTGAAGCTGATGTTTTTGAGCACATCGAACTCGCCGTCCGGGTAGCGGAACGTCAGGTCCCGGAATTCCACGCCGCCCTGCACATTGGCCAGATCCGGCACGCCGGGACGGTCAGCCACATCAATGGGGGCATCCAGCAGCTCGGTGATGCGGTTGAGGGACGCCTTGCCACGGGAGGATTTTTCAATGAGCATGGCCACGGCCATGATGGGCCAGACGATGGCCTCAAAGTAACCGATGTACTCCACCAGCTGGCCCGCGTTGAACTGCCCGACGTAGACAAGATAGCCGCCAAAACCCAGGATCACGCAGATGACCGACTCCACAAACAGGGTGACCATGATCTCCAGCAGCACCGAGATGCGGGTATACTCCACGTTGATCTTCTCGTTTTCCTTGTTGAGCTTCCGGAACGCGATCAGCTCTTTCAGTTCCTTGACAAAGGCCTTGATGACCGCGATGCCGGAGAAATTCTCCTGCGCGAAGTCTGAGAGGTCGGAGAAAGCCTGCTGGCGCTTCTCCCAGGTCTTGGTCATCGTCTTGCCCATCACGGTGCCAATGGCCAGCATCAGCAGCGCCGGGATCAGGGCCAGCAGCGTGAGCTGGTGATCCATGTTCCACATTTTATAAAGGGCCAGCAGGCCAAGGGTCAGGGCGTCAAAAAACATGAGCACGCCATCGCCAAAGCACTCCTGGATGGTATCCAGGTCGTTGGTGTACAGGCTCATCAGGTTGCCCACCTTGTTGACCTGATAATATTGCTGGGAGAGCTGGCGGCTGTGGTCAAACATCCGCTCCCGCAGATCTGCCGTGACCCGCACGGCACTGCCAAAGAAGCAGACGCGCCACAAAAAGCGGCCCAGCACCATCAATATAATAATGTAGATCATGGGCAGGCAGATGTGCTGGAACAGCACCTCTTTGCCAAAAGCCACAGTCTGCCCGTCCACGACCACCTGCCCCAGATTGACCCCATTGATCACCAGCCGGTAAAGCCGGGGGATCAAAAGCTGGATGTAGTCCACCGTCAGCAGTGCCGCCAGGCCCAGCAGAAGCACCGGAGCATTCTTGAGGTAGTAGCGGTTGATGTACTTGCCAAAGATCACTGCAACGTTTCCCTCCTTTTTCTATCTATAAGCAAAAACGCGCACAAAGGCGAGCCGCCCTGCCCGCAAGGCAGGCCCGGCTCGCCCTATATGCTTTTCAAAACCGAACGATACCAGTATAAGGGCATTCGCAGATTCTGTCAACATCTGCAAACTTTCCCACTCCGAGAATCAAACAAAAAAGCCATCATCTTTGCAATACGCATTGATGATGGCTTCGTGTTGGAGCGGCCGACGAGGCTCGAACTCGCTACCTCCACCTTGGCAAGGTGGCGCT
>ERZ772867.775-NODE-775-length-41785-cov-15.096046_pt1 | contig 41785 bp, 40 predicted proteins | sample MGYA00511341_ERZ772867 | MGnify/ENA primary metagenome ERZ772867 (study PRJEB29015, sample SAMEA2737707) | human gut metagenome | biome: human gut; feature: human-associated habitat; material: faeces | place: China | collected 2012 ... | reverse complement strand
AACAGCGGCAATTTTCTTTGGTTCTTTCTTTTGTTGGCAAAAGAAAGAACAACCTCCCGGGAGGCAGCCGTTCCCGGTCTTGCCACCCGCCCCTATAGGGTGTATAATAGGACTATATCTGCCAGACTCAGGAAAGGAGCCGCTGTTATGTCGCGCAAAGAAGGCCAGAAACGCAAACTGCTTGTTCTTTTGGAGATCCTCGCCCGGGAAACCGACGAGAAGCACCCCTTGAGTGTTCCCCAGCTGGTGGAAAAATTGCAGGAGCACGGCGTCGTCGCCGAGCGCAAAAGCGTCTACGATGACCTGAACACCTTAAACAACCTGCCCGACACCAAATATGAGATCGTGCAGCAGCGCGGGCGCGGCGGCGGCTACTATATGACCGAGGCTCCGTTTGAGCTTGCCGAGCTCAAGCTGCTCGTCGATGCCGTCTACGCCAGCAAATTTATCACGGCGCGCAAATCCAAAATCCTGATCGACAAGCTCGGCCAGTTCACCTCCACATACCGGCAGGAGGAGCTGGACCGTAAGGTACTGGTCAGCGGGCGTATCAAGAGCACCGACGAGAAAATCCTGTACACCGTCGATGCGCTGCACGCCGCCATCACGGCAGGGGAGCAGGTCACCTTCAAATACTGCGACTGGAACCTGCAAAAGCGGATGGCCCCGCGCCACGACGGCCAGCTCTACCGCGTCAGCCCGTGGGTGCTCGTGTGGGAGAACGGCAACTATTATTTGATCGCCTACACCGAGGGGCGGCTCAAGCACTACCGTGTCGACAAGATGCAGAACGTTCACCAGCTGCCCGACACGACCCGCGAGGGTGCCGGGGAATACGCCAATTTCGACGTCAATACGTATATGCAGCAGATGTTCGGCATGTTCAACGGCCCGCTCAAGCGGGTAACGCTGCAATGCGAGAACCGCTTTGCCGGGGCGATGATCGACCGGTTCGGCACCGCGCCGATCCTGACGCCCTGCGCCGACGGCGAGCACTTTACGATGACCGCCGAGATTCAGGTCAGCCCGCAGTTCTTCGGCTGGGTGGCCGGGTTCGGCACCGGCGTCGTCGTCTCCGGCCCGCCGGAGGTCCGCGCCGAAATGAAGAAAACGCTGGATCAGCTGCAGGAGCTTTACCGCTGATTTGCAATACCGGCGTAAATATGGTAAAATAGATTGTTTAAATCTATCACCGTAGGGAGGGCATCACCTCTTGCTGGAAAAGAACCAACGCTTCAAAAGCCTTTTGTATGTGCTGGCGGACGCGGCACTGCTTTTCATCGGCTTTTTGCTTGCCAACTATATCCGTTTCAATTACGTCCGCTACTTTGAGCCGGGCGGCGCAGGGCCTGCGCTGGCCGTGGCCCGGGACCCGCGCAACATCATTGCCGGGCTGGCCACGTCGCTGGTGCTCGTGCTCATCTACTGGGTCGCCGGTATCTACAGCACCACGCGGCTGCGCGGCCTGGCCGAGCGCTGCACCAAGATTGCCGTCATCAACGCGGCGGGACTGCTGATCTTCATTGGTGCTTTGTATCTGATGCACCTGGACGACTACTCCCGTATCGTACTGGCGCTGTTCTACATCCTCGGCACGGCAGGCGTCGTGATCGAGCGTATGATCCTGCGCTGGGTAGACCGCGCCCGCCGACGCAAGGGGCTGGGTCTGCGTCATATCTTGCTGGTGGGCGGCGGTAAATCCGCCGCGCTCTATCTGCGCGCGCTCGAGCACAACCCCTACTATGGCTTTGTCGTGGACGGCTATCTGGCCGGAATCGAAGAACCGGGTCTTGGTGTGCGCTACATGGGCAGCTATGATGCGCTGTCCGCCCGGCTCGACGAGGTTGCCGTCGATGAGGTCGTCGTAGCGCTGGAGGCTGACGAGATCGAATTGCTGCCCCATGTTTTTGCCGCCTGCGACAAAAACGGCGTGCGCATCACGATGGTACCGTTCTACAGCGACTATCTGCCCGCCCGGCCCACCATTGACGTGCTGGACGAGTGCAAGCTCATCAATGTGCGGCAGACGCCGTTTGACAATCTGCTCAACGCCGCTGTCAAGCGCGGGCTTGATATTATCGGCAGCCTGATCCTGATCATTCTGACCAGTCCTGTCATGCTGGTCACGGCCATCGGCGTCAAGCTGTCCAGCCCCGGGCCGGTCATCTTCAGGCAGGAGCGCATCGGCCTGAACAAAAAGCCCTTCATGATGTACAAGTTCCGCTCGATGCGGGTCAATGTGCAGCAGGAGACCGGCTGGTCCACCGACTGCGACCCGCGCAAGACCCACTTCGGCAGCTTTATCCGCAAGTTCAGCCTGGACGAGCTGCCCCAGTTCTTCAACGTGCTGAAAGGGGATATGTCCCTCGTCGGGCCGCGGCCCGAGGTGCCCTACCATGTGGAGCATTTTAAAGAGGAGATCCCGCGCTACCTTGTGCGCCAGCAGGTCCGCCCCGGCTGCACGGGCTGGGCGCAGATCCACGGCCTGCGCGGCGACACCGACATTGCCGAGCGCATCCGCTACGACATCTGGTACATCGAAAACTGGACCGTGGCGCTGGACATCAAGATCATCTTCCGCACCGTGTTCGGCGGCAAGATGGTCAACGACGAAAAACTACAATAACGCCCTGTGCGTTACCGGACGGGAGTGTCTGTAATGAGCAAAAAGGAGCCCAAGGTCGCCATCGTTCACGACTGGCTTGTCGGCTACGCCGGCGGGGACCGCGTTGTGGACGCCATGAAGCGCGTTTTCCCCGATGCCGTCATCTACACCCTTGTGTACGACCCCAAAAACATGCCCGAGCACTTTAAAAGCTATGACATCCGCACGAGCTGGTTCCAGAAGGTGCCCTTCTCCAACAGGCTGTACAAGGCCATGCTGCCGCTGATGCCCCGCGCGTTTGAGGCGTTCGACCTGACCGAGTACGATCTGGTGCTGTCGTCGTCCTCCTCCTGTTCCAAAGGCGTCATCACCCGCCCGGATGCCGTACACATCTGCTACTGCCACACGCCGATCCGTTATGTGTGGGATTTTTACTACACCTACCGCGCCAACGCCAACTGGCTGGCGAAGCTCGTCATGCCCGGCCAGATGCACAAAATGCGCATCTGGGACAAGTGCGCCGCGGACCGCGTGGATTATTTCATCGCCAACTCGCATTATATCGCCCAGCGCATCAAAAAATATTACCGGCGTGACAGCGATGTCATTTACCCCTGCTGCCACATCAACGAGTCGCCTTTTGTCGAAAAGGAGGACTTCTACCTGACCGTGGGCCGTCTGACCTGGTACAAGCGCGTGGATCTGGCCGTGCAGGCCTGCACGCGCCTTAACAAGCGCCTCGTCGTCATCGGCGGCGGGGGAGAGCTGGACAAGCTCAGGGCCATGGCCGGGCCGACCATCGAGTTCAAGGGCGGCGGTCTGTCCGACGAAGAAGTGCGCAGCTACTACCTGCGCGCGAAGGGCTTCCTTTTCCCGGGTGAAGAGGACTTTGGCATCACCCCCGTCGAGGCCCAGAGCGCGGGCACGCCGGTGCTGGCCTATGGCCGCGGCGGCGCGTGCGAGAGCGTGCTGCCCGGCAGGACCGGCTACTGGTTTAAAGAGCAGACCGTCGAGAGCCTGGCCGACTGCATCGAACGGTTTGAGCGCGACGGCGTGGCCTGTTCCAAAGAGGAAATCCGTGAGCACAGCCGCTCCTTCAGCGAGGAACGCTTTGAGCGCGAGCTGAAGGAATACTGCCTGCGCCGCATGGCCGACTGGCAGCAGGAGCTGCTCGACTGCTCCCACTGGGAGAAGGAGGAACTGGATTGAACCCTATCGTCATCAACGGCACGGTACTGTGTGACAATATCACCGGCATCCCGCGCTATGTCTATGAGAATGTCATCCGGCTGGACAAGCTGATCGAGGGCACCGGCCTGGACGTCCGCATTGTCTACCGCGACGACGGGCGGCCCATCCATCTGCCGGAGCTGAAAAACATCCGGCTGGTGCCGCTCAAGTCCATCCCGTATTTTTACAATCTGGCCGTGCTGCCCGCCTACCTGCGCCGCACCCATGCGTTTTACGTGGGCCTTGCCAGCGATATGCTGCTGACCCGCCGCAGCGTCGTGGTGCTGCACGACATCCGCCCGCTGGTCCTGGATACCGACAAGGGCTTTTTCCGCTTCAAGTTCTGGGTACACTGCCTGTCCACCAAATGGTTCGCCCAGCGGGTGTTCACGGTCAGCGACAACCAGCGGCACCTCATCAGCGAGAAGCTCGGCATCCCGCTGGACAAGATCGGCATCACCTACAACGGCTGGGAGCACATGAAGAACGTCACCCCCGACGAGAGCATTTTTGACAAGATGCCCGGCGTCAAAAAAGGGGAGTACTTTTACGCCCTCGGCAGTTTGGCAAAGCATAAAAACTTCAAGTGGATCCGAGAGGTCGCCCGCCGCAGCCCCGACAAGACGTTTGTCGTCGCGGGCGGCAAGGACCTGCGTGCCTTTGGCGACGACGCCGAGGCGAAGGACACCCACAATGTGTTCTACCCGGGCTATGTGTCCGATGCCGAGAACGCCGCGCTGATGAAGCACTGCAAGCTGTTTTTGCACCCCGCCGTGTTCGAGGGCTTTGGCATCCCGCCGCTGGAGGCGCTGGCCCTGGGCGCGCCGGTCGCGCTGGCCAACGCCACCTGCCTGCCCGAGCTGTACGGCGATACGGCGCGGTATTTTGACCCGTATGATTATGATGTGGATCTTGACGCGCTGGCCGCCCAGCCCGTGGCCGCGCCCGATGAGGTCCTGAAAAAGTACAGCTGGGACAAGACCGCCGAGTTCTGGCTGCACGAGATGGAGAAGTATGCAAAGCAGTGAAGCGGCAGCTCCCGCAGGGTAAGGCCCCTCAGGCCTCGCAAGCTCGGCCAGCTCCCCACCCTATGGGGCGCCTTTCACGGGCGTACGCCCGAAAAAAGCCTCCCCTTTCAGGGGAGGTGGTCGAGCGCCAGCGATGACCGGAAGGGCTCTGGCCATTTCCCGCTGCCACATCACCCATCCCACAAAAGGAGGAGCATTATTCTTATGTTTATTATAATCACCCTGCTCCTCACCGTGCTCGTCTCCGGCATCTTCGGTGCGGTTCCTGCGGTAGTATCCCACCGCAGGGTTTCCCGCCGCGACGCTGCCTGGGCCGCCGGGCTCTGGCTGGCCGTCTGGGTGTTCGCTCTGTACGCCTACCACCGCCCCGGGCTGACCGTCGGCTTCCACGCGTTCCGGCTCGTCGCCCTCACCGCCATGACCGGCTGGGCGGGGCTTGTCACCGCCGGGCTGCGCAGCCTCGGGCGCAAAGGGTTAAAGGCCGTCGTCCCGCTGCTGGCCGTCACGGCGCTGGGGCTGGAGGTGTTCGTCGGCAATGTGGCCTACTTCAACACCCACAGCTACACGCCGTTTCAGCTCGTCGATTACCTTGACGACAACATCAACGTCGGGCGCGGCGTCGGCACGATCTCGCTCGACGAGGGCCGCACCTATCTGCGGTTCCTCGACATTGACCAGCCCATCTACAACCTGCGGTTTGACGGTCTGGTCAGCGACGACACCGAGCCGCTCCACGCCGACAGCGCCGTGATCTTCACCATTGAGGGCACCGACGCCGCCAACACCGAGCTGACCCGCTTCGGCAGCTGGCAGGTGGGGCTGCAGGCCCCGCGCACCCAGGTCATCAGCCTGGACCTGACCGGCTCCGTCGGGATGCTGACGCTGACCGCTGCCGGGTACAGCTCCACCTACGCGCAGTTCCCGGTGGCGCTGACCTTCCGCGGCATCACGGCCAACGCGCCGCGCGCGCTGGATTTCTCGATTTTGCGCTTCTGCGCGGTATATCTGGCGCTGCTGGCCGTCTACGGCCTGCGCCCGGCCAGCGGGCTGTGGCACCGCCGCTGGCTGGCGGGCAACGTCTGTGACCGCGCCGCAGCCGCCGTGCTGGGCCTTGTGCTGGCTGCCTTCGTCGTGGTCATCCCGTTCTGGGAGCCGAGCAACACCGGCCTTGCCACAAAAGATTACAACACCGCGTTCTGGGACGGGGAGAGCACGGTCAGCTTCGTCTACCAGCAGTACGGCGCGCTGGCGCACAGCCTGCTGAACGGGCGCCTTGACCTGGAGGCCGACCCGCCCGCCGAGCTGCTGGCGCTGGACAACCCCTACGATGCCGGGGCGCGCGACGCCGCGCAAATCAACGACATCCACTGGGACCACGCCTTTTACAATGGGCGCTACTACGTCTATTTTGGCATTGTACCGTGTCTTTTGTTCCAGCTGCCATTTGAGGCACTGACCGGCATCCAGAACCTGGCCTATGCGCCCTGCATGGTCCTGCTGGGGCTGATCTTCCTCGCCGCCTGCTTCGGCGTCGTCGGGCAGGCCGTGCGCCGGTGGTTCCCGCAGGCGTCCGCCGCAGCGTACCTGCTGGCCGTGGCCGCCGTAGCGCTGGGCAGTCAGTTCTACTATCTGTTGCTGCGCCCCTACATTTATGAATATGCCATCCTCTGCGGTGCGGCGCTGCTGATGCTGGGGCTTTGGCTCTGGCTCTCCGCCGCCAGCACGCCGGTGGAAAAGCGCGGTGCGCTGGTCGTCAAGCTCGTCTTCGGCAGTCTCTGCGTGGCGCTCGTCGCCGGGTGCCGCCCCCAGATGGAGCTGTTTGTGTTTTTGGCCGTGCCCATCTTCTGGCCGCGGTACATCGGGCAGAAGCGGCTGCGCAGCCGCGCCGGGGCAGGGGAGGCCGCCGCGTTTCTGCTGCCGGTGGTGCTGGTCGCTGCCGGGCTCATGTGGTACAACGCTGCGCGGTTCGGCTCGCCCTTTGACTTTGGCGCCAACTACAACCTGACCGGCAACGATATGACCCAGCGCGGCTTCAACGCCGTGCGCATCGGCCCGGCTGTGTTCACGAGTCTGTTCGAGCTGCCCAGCTGGCAGGGTGTTTTCCCGTTCCTGCGGGAGACCGACGTCCAGACGAACGCCGTCATCCGCACGATCAGCGAGAAGTTCACGGGCGGCATTCTGGCCGCCACGCCGTACCTGTGGGTGCTGGCGCTGCCGCTGCTTCCCGCGTTCCGCCGCTGTCTGCACCGCCGCCGTGTCGCCGCCTGTGTGGTCTACGGCAGCCCGGCCGTCATGGTCGTCATGACCGTTGTTGACTGCGAGATGGCCGGGGTGCTCTACCGCTATTTGATGGATTACAGTCCCGTGTTGCTGCTTGGCGCGGCGCTGTGCTGGTTCTGCGCCGAGGGTGCGCTCTCCCGCCGCGCAGCGCTGGGGGAGGGCACTGCCGCTGCGGCGCTGCCCGCACTGCGCACCGTCATGGCCGCCGCTGTGGCATATACCGCCGTCTACCGCTTCTGCACGCTCTTCGCCATGGAGCCGTATCTGCAGGGCATGAATCCTTCCCTTTACTACACCGTCAGCCGCCTTGTTCAATTCTGGATGTAAAATCCGCCCGGAGGTCCTGTTATTATGGATAAAATCGCCGTTCTGATCCCCTGCTACAACGAATCCAAGACTGTCGAGAAGGTCGTCTCGGATTTCCGCCGCGTCCTGCCCGACGCCACCGTCTACGTCTACGACAACAATTCCACTGACGGCACTGCCGAGCTGGCCGCCGGAGCCGGGGCCGTTGTCCGCCACGAGTACCAGCAGGGCAAGGGCAATGTCATGCGCCGCATGTTCCGCGAGATCGACGCAGAGGCGTACATTCTTGTGGACGGCGACGACACCTACCCCGCGGAGGCCGCGCCCGAGATGGTCGCTGCCGTGACCGGGCGCCAGGCCGACATGGTCGTCGGTGACCGCCTGTCCAGCACCTACTACACCCAGAACAAGCGCCCATTCCACAACTTCGGCAACGATTTGGTGCGGTTCTGCACCAATCATCTGTTCGGCGGCAAGATCAAGGACATTATGACCGGCTACCGCGCGTTCAGCTACCAGTTCGTCAAGACCTATCCCGTGCTGTCCCGCGGGTTTGAGATTGAGACCGAGATGACGATCCACGCCCTGCAGCGCAATATGCAGGTCGAGAACGTTGTCATTGACTACCGTGACCGTCCGGAAGGGTCGGAGAGCAAGCTGAACACCTACTCCGACGGCTTTAAAGTATTGGGCACGATTGCACGGCTGTTCAAGAACTACCGCCCGTTCAGCTTTTTCGGCATTCTGGCCGCGATCCTGGCCGTGTTCGGCATCGGCTTTATGATCCCGGTGCTGGGCGAGTATTTCCGGACCGGCCTTGTGCCGCGCTTCCCGACTTTGATCGTCTGCTGCTTTGTGCTGGTGGCGGCGCTGCTGCTGTTTATCTCGGGCATCATCCTCTCGAGCCAGCTTGCCAAGGATGCCCGCGACTTTGAGTTCCAGCTGCAGACCGTGCATCATTGGCGCAGTGAAAAGAAATAAGCCTTCCCCCCTCGGGGGAAGGTGGCCGAGGCCCCGCCCGAGGCCGGATGAGGGGCAAGCCTGCGGCAGCCGCCCGTTTACGGGCTTTCTCCGTAAGCTCTCCCCTCATCAGTCACCTGCGGTGACAGCTTCCCCCACAAGGGAAGCCCTTTTGCCCCAGCCCGCAAACCGGGACACCCGGTCTGCGGGCTTCTTGCTTTTTGGGGCGCAATGGGCTATAATAGTTTTATATGTGCACACTGCACATACTACGTACAACAAAGAGGGACTATCAAGGGAGTATATACATTATGACGAAAATTGCCGCATCGATCCTGTCGGCTGATTTTGCCAACCTGAAACATGACTGCACCCGCCTGTTGGAGGCCGGTGTCGACCTGATGCACTTTGACGTGATGGACGGGCACTTTGTACCCAATATCAGCTACGGTGCACCGGTGCTGAAATGCCTGCATGCCGCTATGCCCGACGTCTACTACGACGTCCACCTGATGATCAGTGACCCGGCCCGCTACGCCGCCGACTTTGCCAGGGCAGGGGCCAGCCTCATCACCTTCCACCTCGAAGCTGTGCCGGACACGGCAGAGGAGGTCATCGCCGCTATCCGCGCTGCGGGCTGCCAGGTCGGCATCAGCATCCGCCCCGGCACACCGGTGGAAGCTGTTTTCCCGTATCTGGGCGTTGTCGATCTGATCCTGGTCATGAGCGTGGAGCCCGGTTTCGGCGGGCAGAAGTTCATCCCCACCACCCCCACGCGCATTGCCGCCATCTGTGCCGAGCGCACCCGCCGCGGCTGTGATACCCTGATCGAGGTGGACGGCGGCATCAACACCGAGACCGGCCCCCTGTGCATCGCTGCCGGGGTCGACTGGCTCGTGGCCGGAAGCTCGCTGTTCCATGCCATGGATCCTGCCGCTGTGGTAAACGTCCTGCACAGCAAGTAAAGGAGCTTTTTCCCTATGCCCAATCGTAAAAAAGTTGAACGCAGCGCGAACTACAGCTACTACAGTGACCTGCTGTGGTGCACAGTCCCGCTGATCGGCATGTCGTGGTATTACTACGGTGCGCGCCCGATGCTTTTGCTGCTGACCGCACTGCTGACCGCCTACCTGTGCGACTGTGCCCTGGCCCCGCTGCACGGCACGGGCTACCAGTCCCATGAGCCGTCCAGTGAGTGCTTTGCCGCGCTCATCGCGCTGCTGATGCCTGCCAGCATCTCGTATCCCATCGTCATTTCCGCCGTCATCGTCGCCGTGCTCGTCAAGGAGGCGTTCGGCGGCGAGGGCCACTATCCGTTCCATCCCGCCGCCGTCGGCGTCGTCGTGGCCGGTATCTCGTGGCCGCAGGACGTCTTTTCGTACCCCATTCCCGGCACGCAGCTGCCGCTGTTCGGCAGCGTGAACACCACTCTCGTCGAGGGCATGAACGCCACTCTGCGGGATGGCGGTCTGCCCAGTGCCAGCACGATGAACCTGCTGACCGGCAACGTCTCCGCCGCCATGGGCACCAGCGCAGCGCTGGTCGTGATGGCCTGTGGGCTGTTCCTGCTTGTGCGCGGGCACATCAAGCTTTCTGTCGTTATTCCGTTCTTTATCTTTGTCATCGGCCTGCCGTGGTTCTTCCCGAATCTGAACGAGCTGCCGACCTTCAGCCTGCCGTGGGAATATATACGCCAGCGCTTCTATCTGGAAAAATATGTTGTCCTGTCCGGCACGGCACTGTTCACCGGCCTGTTCTTGATCTGTGAGCCGGTCACGATGCCGGACCGCCGCATGAGCCGCATCATCTACGGCGCGGCGCTGGGCATCATGACCTATGTTTTCCGCGTGTTCAGCCCGTATGAGTGCGCGGCCTGCTGTGCGCTGCTGATCGTCAGCTCCATCCCCGAATGGCTCGACCTCATCAGCCACCGCACCGAACGCATCCGCTTTATGAGAGAGGAGGAGCAGCGCCTTGCCAATTCAACAAAACCCGAATAAGCGCCGGGGCGAGGAGCGCTCCGAGACCTTAATTATCCCGCACATCACCAGGGAGATGCTCGAGGTCGCCCGCGCCATGGCGGAGAAGGGCGCCTCCCGCGCCGAGATCGAGGCCGCCCTTGCCGCCATGCAGACCGGCAAGGTACCCGCCGCCCCGGCGGCCCCTGCACCGGAAAAGCAGCCCGGCGCACCGCAGCAGCCCGCGCCCGGGCGCAGTGATGCCGCCCGCAGCGGCGGCATCATCCCGACGAGCCGCCCGCGGTACACCGCCGCGGAGCGCCGCGCCATGCTGGAGGAGGTCCAGCGCCGCCAGGCTGAGCGCGAGGCCGCCCGCCAGGCGGAAGCCCAGGCCGAGGAGGATCGGTTCCGCAGCTACCGGGACCGGGAGTACGGCAGGAGCCCCGCGGTCACACCGTCCGCAGCACCCCAGCCCACTCCCGCTGCCCGCAGCGGCCAGACGCCCGCGGCAGCTGACGAGACCCGCACGATCTCGATCCCGAAGCGCAGAACTGCCGAGCCTGCCGAGTCTGCCGCCCATGCCGTGCAGCCCCCTGCACCCACGGCACAGCCCGCCCAGCAGCCCACGCAGGTCATGCCGCCGGTACAAAAGGCGGCCCCTGCGGCACCGGCTGCGCCCGCCCCGGCAGAGCACACCGCCCACCCGGAGCCGACCCCTGCGCCGAAGTCCAAAAAAGCCAGCGCCTCGCGTTCCTACGCCGCGGCGGAGGCTGCCCTGAACGAGCGCATCCGCGCCGACCATATCTGGCTGTCCAACCCCGTGCTTGTGCGCGGCCTCGGCATGGCCCCGGTCATCGGTGCCGCGCTGGACGGCCAGCGGGCGCTCATGCTCTGTATCGCCTCGCTGATTTTGGTCACCTTCACCCGTGTGCTGGCCGTGGCCGTCTGCCATCTGACAAAGAACCGCTTCCGCCCCGTGGTGTACTGCTACTCTGCGGCGCTTCTCTACATCCCTACGTATGTTTTGCTCTACGCACTGTTCGGCTCTGACCTGACGCTGCTGGGCATCTACCTGCCGATCATGGTCGTGGAGCCCGCCATCGTCAAGCGCATGGAGTTCTCCGACCTTGAACCCGTGAGAGATGCGTTCCGCCACGGCTTCAACAACGCACTCGGCATGTGTGTTGTGCTGCTCATCGTGGGCTGCCTGCGTGAGCTGCTGGCCACGGGCGCGGTCTTTGGCAACGTCATCCTGCACAATGCGCTGCTGCCGCTGGCTGCACTGCCCGCGGGCGGCTTTGTCATCGTGGGTATCCTGGCCGCCATCTGGTGCGCCGCTGCCAACCTGTACACCGATTATAAACATGAGGAGGTGCGCCGCCTGTATGCTGACCGTAAGCACTGAGCTGCAGCCGATTTTAAACGGTATTGTGCAGTTTATCAGCTATATGGTGCTGGCCGTCTTTGCGGAGAATGTCATCCTGGCCCGCGCGCTGGGCGTCACCCGCCTGATGAAGCTCGTGCCCGACCACCGCGCGCAGGTGTGGGATTTCTGCCTGCCGCTGCTGCTGGTCATCACGCTGTCCGCGCCTGCCGGCTGGGCCGCACACGACCTGTTTTTCCCGTGGCTGCGTGATTATCTGCCCGCATGGCTTCCCATCTCGGCCCTGCGGCCCATCGTCTACCTGACCTGCGGCATCGCGGCCATGGCCGTGGCCTGGCTGCTGCTGGGCGTGCTGCCCCGCAAGCTGCGCGCCAGCTGCCGCAGCCAACTCAGCCTTGCCACCTGCAGCACCGCCGTGCTGGGCACGATGCTCATCTGCGCGAACCAGAACTATACGATTTTGCAAAGCGTCGCGTTCGCTCTGGGCAGCGGGCTGGGCTATGTCTTTGCCGTCTTTATCGTTCGGGAGGGCCGCCGCCGTCTGCGCAGCAAGGCCATCTCCTCGATCTTCCAGGGTCTGCCCAGCTCGATGATCTACGTCGGCGTGCTGTCGCTGGCGATCTACGCCCTGGTTGGCCACACCGTTGTTCTGTAACTGTTAGGGGGTCGTTGTTATGTCCGAAGCCTGCTTTACCGCAGCCGATATTTTACTGCCCGCCGCCGGGGTCCCGCTGGACCCGTGGGCCTGCATCGCCGTTGACCAGTTCACCTCCCAGCCGGAGTACTGGCAGCGCGCCGAGCACCTGGCCGACGGCAAGCCCAGCACCCTGCACATCGTTCTGCCGGAGGCGTACTTAGGCACCCCGCAGGAGGCCGAGCGCTTAGAGAGCATCCGCCGCACGATGGAGGAGTACCGTAAAACCGTTCTGACCCGGAAAGTACATGGCTACGTTTATGTTGAGCGTACCCAGATGGACGGCACGGTCCGGCAGGGCCTTGTCGGCGCTGTCGATCTCGACGCCTACGACTACGCGAAGGGCTCCAAGCCCGCTATCCGCCCGAGCGAGAGCACCGTCGTGGAGCGCATCCCGCCGCGCCTCAAGGTCCGCCGCGGGGCGACGCTGGAAACGCCCCACGTCATGATGCTGGCCGACGACGCCGACTGCACGCTGATCGAGCCCATCGGACTGATGAAGAACCAGCTGCCGCCGCTCTACGACGGCGAGCTGATGCTGGGCGGCGGGCATCTGCGCGGCTGGGCCGTCGAGGACCCCGCGCTGATCGCCGGGATAGACGCCGCGCTGGCGGCGCTGGCCGACCCTGCCGCCTTTGCCCGCCGCTGGCCCGCTGCCAAAGGGCAGCAGCCGATGGTACTGGCCGTCGGTGACGGCAATCACAGCCTGGCCACCGCCAAGGCCTACTGGGAGGAGCTGAAGCCCACCCTGAGCGAGGAGCAGCGCAGGACCCATCCGGCGCGCTGGTGCCTGGCCGAGGTCTGCAACGTCCACAGCCCCGCCATTGAGATCGAGCCGATCCACCGCGTCGTGTTCGGCGTCGGTGCCAAGGAGCTGTATGCCGCGCTCGACGCCTGGGACCAGCAGCAGGGGAGCAGTACGACGATGTCCGACCAGCGTCTGCGCCTGGCCGATGCCCACGGCGAGAGTGCCGTCGCGCTGGCCAACCCGCCCGCGCCGCTGACCGTCGGCAGTGTGGAGGCATTTCTGGCGGACTTTCTGCCCGCCCATCCCGGCGTGACCGTGGACTACATCCACGGCGAAAGCACGGCGCTGGCGCTGGCCTCCGACCCGGCCAAACCAGCCACGGCCATTCTGCTGCCCGACTTTGCGAAGGCTGACCTGTTCAAGGGCGTTGTGCTGGGCGGCGTGCTGCCCCGCAAGACCTTCAGCATGGGCCATGCCGAGGAAAAACGATATTACAATGAATGCCGTGTCATCGGCGTATAACAGGATTCAGGTGAATTATGGAAAAAGCTGCACAAACCCCGAACGGTGCACCGCACCGTCGCCGCCGCCGTCGCCCTGCCGGCAATGGCAGCGCCCCGCAGGCGCAGCAGCCCGCGCGTGAGGGGAAAGCCCCCGCACAGCCGCGCAAGCCGGCCCCGCAGGCCGCTGCGCCCGCAGCTCCCAAGGCCCCGCGCAGCGAGAATGCGCCCCGCGCCAATGGCAGCCACCCCCGCCGCGGGCAGGGCAGACCCGTCCAACCGCAGAGCCAGCAGGCACCGCGCCAGAATGCCCCGGCCCAGCGCCCGGCTGCACCCCAGAATGCGCCCCAGAACGCACGCCCTGCTGCGCCCCAGCCGCCGCGCCGCAATGCCCGCCCGGCCCCGCAGGTGCCCAGCCAGCCGCTGCGCGACCAGCCCAAGGCACCGCGCCCGCCCCGCAATGCCCGCGCCCCGCGCAGCACCGCGCCGGAGCAGCCGGGTCTCGATCTGATCTCCCGCCGCCCGCCAAAGCAGAAATTCGCAAATTTCGAGGACTATCTCGCCGCCCACGGCGGTATGACTGTGCCGCTGCCGCCCGAGGCATCGGACGCAGCGGACACCCCCGAGACGGCCACGCCCGCCGAGGCTGCCGAATGACCCCCGCCACCGCGGCAGCCCTGCGCTGCCCCGTATGCGGCGGGCCGCTGCTGCTGGCCGGGCGCAGCCTGCGCTGTGCCAGAGCCCACAGCTTTGACCTTGCCAAAGAGGGCTACGCCTACTTACTGCCGATGCAGAAGAAGCACGCCGCCGACCCCGGCGACGGCAAGGCCATGGTCCGCGCCCGCCGCGCGTTCCTGTCGGCAGGGCACTACGCCCCGCTGATGGCGACGCTGGCCGCGCTTTGCGCCGCGCTGCCCCACGACCATATTGTGGACGCCGGCTGCGGCGAGGGCAGCTACGATAAGTATTTGTATGACGCGCTGGGCTGCCCTCAGATTGCGGCGTTCGACCTGTCCAAGGAGGCCGTGCGGCTGGCGTCGAAGCTCGTGCCCGACGCGGCGTTCTGTGTCGGCGGCAGCTTTTGTGCACCGGTGCGCGACGGCTGGGCCGACCTGCTTTTGAACATCTTTTCGCCCATGGCCGAGGCCGAGTTTGCCCGTATGCTGCGCCCGGGCGGGCATCTTGTTTACGCCGTGCCCACCGCGCGGCATCTGTTCGGCCTGAAAGAGATTTTGTACAACAGCCCGTATGAAAACGAGGTCCGGCAGACCGAATACGACGGCTTTGCGTTTGTGAAGGCCGTTGAGTCCACCGCTGTCATCACGCTGGAAGGGCAGAGTGTGCAGGATTTGTTCGCCATGACGCCCTATTACTGGAACACCCCCGCCGACGGCGCAGCCCGGCTTGCGGAATGTGAACGCCTGACGACAGAGATCGGGTTCCGGTTTTTGGTGTATCAAAAGGTATAAATGTACGTGCCTTCCCCCGTGGGGGAAGGTGGCCGAAGCCCCGCCCAAGGCCGGACGAGGGGCGAGCTTGCGACGTCTCCCCGTGTACGGGCTGCCTCCGCAAGCTTGCCCCTCATCCGTCGCCTGCGGCGACAGCTTCCCCCGCGGGGGAAGCCTTTTTACTTTAGATCTCCTCCGGCGGCACGATCCCCGGGCCATACGGCTCCTGCGCGGGTGGGACAATGACCTCCTGCGTCTGCTTCGGCTCATCCTCGTCGCGGTACTGCTCGTCGGGCACCTCGCTCAAATCGGTCCAGAAGCCTTCGCGCTCATCCTCGGCACCGCGGGGTCCAAATTCATCAAACATACCAGACACTCCTTTATAATAGTGTATAAGCGCGGCCCTTGCGGCCTACACTGTAGGCATAGTCTTTGCTGGGGGAGTGTGGGTTATGCGTTCCAACCGCGGAATTTTCTGGTACAGCCTCGGGCTGACGCTACTTCTGCTGCTGCCGATGGTGCTGACCGTCGCGTTCTTCACCGACCAATACCAGAAGCAGCAGCTCCTGCGCCAGGCGTCAGCGGCGGACAGTACGCTGCACATCGAGCCGGGTGCGCAGGGCGTGTATACGCTGCTGCTCGTCGTCCAGCAGGAGGAGCCCGCCTTTGTGCTGGCCCGTGCGGACGGCCCGCAGCAGACGGTCACACTCTGCGCACTGCCGGGTTCGCTGCGCGTCAGCGCACCCTCTGGCACAACAACGCTGGCGGAGTGTGCGCTGTCTGCCGGGGCCGGGCGGGCCGCACAGCTGCTCGTCGGCACGGTGGCTACGGGGGAGACCGCCGCCCCGGCGCTGCACTATATCGCGGCCACGCCCGCCACCTGGGCAGACTGCGCGGGCCGCACAGCCTCGGCACGCATCGACACGGCATCGCTGCTGGATGCCGCCGCACGCACGCGCCTGGGCTACGGTGAGGACCCCATCGCCGTGTGTACCGCCGCGCAGGCGTCGGAGCTGATCGCCCAATTGCAGGCGGCGCTGCCCGGGGCAGGGGAGGGCTGCATGGCCCGCGCCGCCGTCTGGGCGGCGTTCCTGCGGCAGGACCCGGCGCTGCTGGCCGGTCTGCCCGACGGTCTGCGCAGCCGCAGTGCCCGGCTGCTGACCGACCTGCTGGCCGCAGACCTGAACGCCCTGGGCGAGACACTGGCCTATTTAAGTGCCCGCACCGCCCTGACGATTGACTACACCACCGCCGCCGTGGCCGCTGCCCGGGGCGGCGTGCAGCTGACGGAGGAGGGGATGGCAGCCGTTTGCGCCCTCCTGCTGTGACGGGGAACGCGGCTATGCCCGTCCGCGGAGCTTCCGCTTCTGCGTTCGGCGCAAGGCCGTCAAAATTTTACAAGAATTTTTTCAAAACCGCTTGACGTAGACCCGCAGTCGTGTTATTATGATAGCACCTCTTTTGCGGGTTTATTTTTTATGCCCTTTTTCAAGGGCGCCTGCAAGCGCGAGGGAGGCTTATTAACCGATAATGGAGGTGCCGAACAATGACTGTCAAGATCACCCTGGCCTGCACGGAGTGCAAGCAGCGCAACTACAACAAGGAGAAGAACAAGAAGAACTCTCCGGACCGTCTTGAGATGAAGAAGTATTGCCGTTTCTGCAAGAAGCATACCCTTCACCGCGAAACCAAGTGAGGATAGGAGCTTAGAGATGGCAGACAATAAAGCAGCCACCGCTGCAGCCCAGACTCAAAGCGACAAGCCCAAAAAGAACGACGGCAAGAAGAAGGTCTCCTTCTTCGACAAGGTCAAGAACTTTTTCAAAGGGATCGGCAAGTATTTCAAAGATACGAAGAGCGAGCTGAAAAAGGTCGTGTGGCCCAGCAAGAACGACGTCAAAACCAATACGATCACCGTTATCGTGGTCGTGCTGGTCGCAGCTGTCGTACTGATCCTGCTGGACCTCATCTTTGGCGGCGCCATCCACCTGTTGATCGGCGCCTGAGCGCGTTGAGCGGAGGCAAAGACAATGGCTGAGCAAGCAAATTGGTATGTGGCACATACCTATTCCGGCTATGAGAACAAGGTCGCAACCGATCTGATGACGATGGTGGAGAACCGCCACCTGCAGGATCTGATCTGCGACGTCAAGGTTCCCACCGAGACCCGCATTGAAGAAGTTTTTGACAAGCGCGGCAACAAGACCGGCGAGAAAGAGGTTCAGTCGAAGCTCTACCCCGGCTACGTCTTTATTAAAATGGTCATGAACGACAACACCTGGTACATCGTGCGCAACACGCGCGGCTGCACCGGCTTTGTCGGCCCGGAGTCCAAGCCCGAGCCCCTGACCGAGGCGGAGGTTGCCAAGATGGGCGTCGAAACCACCGTTGACCTTGAGGTCGAGTACAAGGTCGGTGATACGGTTGAGATCACCGCCGGTCCGATGGAAGGCTCCGTCGGCACCGTCGACGAGATCGACATTCCTGCGCGCAAGGTGCGCGTAAGGATCACCATGTTTGGCCGCGAGCTTCCGGCAGAGCTGGAGCTGCATCAGGTCAAGCTGTTCTGAGTTTTTCTCAGAACACCCTAGTTTCCGGTAAAGACCGCGAACGGGCCAGTGCCCGGGGTACGGTTTTTATAGGGCGCGCGGAGGTCGTGCGCCCGTGGGAGGTCTGCACCGCAGGCCGCAACTCACCACAAAATTTGGAGGTGCAAGTATTATGGCACAGAAAATCACTGGCTACATCAAGCTGCAAATCCCCGCCGGCAAGGCAACTCCGGCTCCCCCTGTTGGTCCTGCTCTGGGTCAGAAGGGCGTCAACATCATGGCGTTCACCAAGGAGTTCAACGAGCGTACCAAGAACCAGATGGGCATGATCATCCCCGTCGTCATCACGGTCTACGCTGACCGCTCCTTCTCCTTCATCACCAAGACTCCTCCGGCGCCCGTTCTGATCAAGAAGGCTGCCGGCATCGACACTGCTTCCGGCGTGCCCAACAAGAACAAGGTTGGCTCCATCACGCTGGCTCAGGCCGAGGAGATCGCCAAGACCAAGATGCCCGACCTGAACGCTGCTTCCCTGGAGGCCGCTGTCAGCATGATCAAGGGCACCGCCCGCAGCATGGGCGTTACCGTTGAGGGCTGAATAGGAGGGTAATACGCAATGAAACACGGCAAGAAGTATATCGACGCTGCTAAGCTGATCGAGAATAACAAGACTTACGATCCCACCGAGGCCCTGGAGCTGTGCTGCAAGACCGCTACCGCTAAGTTCGACGAGACCGTTGAGCTGCACGTCCGCCTGGGCGTTGACAGCCGTCACGCCGACCAGCAGGTCCGCGGCGCTGTTGTCCTGCCCAACGGCACCGGTAAGAACGTCCGCGTTATCGCCATCGCCAAGGGCGACGCCGCCAAGGCCGCTGAGGCTGCCGGTGCGCAGGAGGTCGGTGATGACGATCTGATCGCCAAGATCGCCGGCGGCTACCTGGACTTCGACGTTCTGGTCACCACCCCCGACATGATGGGCCGCGTTGGCCGTCTCGGTAAGGTCCTGGGCCCCCGTGGTCTGATGCCCAACCCGAAGGCCGGCACCGTTACCCCCGACGTCGGCAAGGCTGTTACCGATGCTAAGGCCGGTAAGATCGAGTACCGTCTGGACAAGCAGAACATCATCCATGTGCCCATCGGCAAGGCCTCTTTCGGCGCCGAGAAGCTGATGACCAACCTGGACACCGTCCTGGATGCCATCGCCAAGGCTAAGCCCGCCGCTGCCAAGGGCCAGTACTTCAAGAGCGCTACCATCGCCACCACCATGGGCCCCGGCGTCCGCGTTGCTACCAATAAGTACGGCGTATAAGTTTTTCAGCTTTGAGCTGAAAAACGCTTGACAAACGCACGTTCGCGTGCTATACTAATTAAGCTGTTTTTGAGACAGCAGGTGCCGCAAGGCATAACGGGTTTTACCCACCTGCCGAGAAACGTGCGTTTGATTGCAATGCTTTCAAGCCCTTTCCCGGCGACGGGAAGGGGCTTTTTTCTGTATATCACATAAAAAGCCGCTTACCGAAACCAATCTGTAAGTGGAATGAGGTGAATTTCAAATGCCCAGTGCAAAGATTCTGGAAGCTAAGAAGGCTCTTGTTGCTGATCTGAACGAGAAGATCGCAGGCTCTCTGGCCGGTGTTGTCGTTGCTTACAACGGCATCAGCGTTGCTGATGACACCAAGCTGCGTAAGGAGCTGCGTGAGGCTGGCGTGCACTACATGGTCGTCAAGAACACCATGCTGCGCCTGGCCGTCAAGGGCACCCAGTACGAGGGTCTGACCGAGTACTTCAAGGGTGACACGGCTATCGCTCTGTCTCCGGAGGATCCGGCTGCTGCTGCTCGCATCCTGTGCAAGTTTGCTGACGCCGACAAGTCCAAGCGCTTCGTCGTCAAGGGCGGCTTCTGCGATGGTCAGGTCATGGACGCTGCAGGTATCAAGAGCCTGTCTACCATGCCCAACCGCGAAGGCCTGCTCTCCATGCTGGCTGGCTCCCTCAACGGTATCGTTGGCGGTCTGGCTGTTGCCCTGCAGGGTATCGTCGACAAGCAGGACGAGACTGCTGCCTGAGTTTAGGTTTAGCAGGTTGAGCGCACCGGCGCAGCGCTCCGTGAATACAAACCGCGCCGCTTAAAACTATAAAATTTATGGAGGTAACTACCATGGCTTCTGAGAAGATCACTGCCATTGTCGAGTCTGTTAAGACTATGACTGTTCTGGAGCTGAAAGAGCTCGTTGACACCATCTGCGAGGAGTTCGGCGTTTCTGCTGTTGCTGCTGCCGCTCCCGCTGCCGCCGGCGCTGCTGCTCCCGCTGAGGAGGAGAAGACCGAGTTTGACGTCATCCTGGCTGACGTTGGCGCCAACAAGATGCAGGTCATCAAGACCGTTAAGGAGCTGACCGGCGCTTCCCTGATGGAGGCCAAGAAGCTGGTTGAGACCCCGAACGCCAAGCTGAAGGAGCAGGCTTCCAAGGCTGACGCCGAGGACATCCAGAAGAAGCTGGCCGAGGTCGGCGCTAAGGTCGAGCTGAAGTAATTTAGCTTACCAAATAGCTTTCAACACCGTGTGGTTTAACACCGCACGGTGTTTTTTTGTGTACCTTAACAAAAACTTCCTCGCTTCTTTGTACATTCCTCTGAATTTGACCGTGTTGCATGGGCCTTGCATTTCGTATAATATTGATGTATCCTTTTAGTATCGAATAAAATGGGAAAGTGAGGCTGTATACTCTTGGAGAACGAAAAGCCAAAAGGCGGCGGGATGGAAAAGCTGGCTTCGTTTATCGTTGATAAACGCAACCTGTTCTTCCTGTTATACATATTTGCGCTGATTTTCAGTGCCATCGCCACGGGCTGGGTCAAGGTCGAGGACGACATCACGACCTACCTGCCCGACACCACCGAGACCCGCCAGGGCCTGACCGTGATGAATGACAACTTCGTCACCTACGGCACGGCCAACGTCATGGTATCCAACATCACCTACGATACTGCGCTGGACATCCAGTCCCGGCTTGAGGACATCGAGGGTGTCACCACCGTCGAATTTGACGACACCGACGAGCATTACACGAATGCGTCGGCGCTGTTCTCCGTCAGCTTTGACGCAGAAGTAGGGGACGAGCGCGCCGAGAACGCCCTGCAGGAGATCCGCGACGAGCTTGAGGGCAGCTACGACACCTCGATCTATTCCGAGGTCGGCTACGATTCCTCCGCGGACCTGCAATCGGAAATGGTCGTCATCGTCATCATTGCGGCCATCATCATCGTCGTCGTGCTGACGCTGACCTCCCGCTCCTATGCCGAGGTCCCGGTCCTCATCATGACCTTCGGCGCGGCGGCGCTGCTGAACATGGGCACAAACTTCCTGTGCGGCACGATCAGCTTCATCTCCAACTCAGTCACCGTCATACTGCAGCTGGCGCTGGCCATCGACTACGCCATCATTCTGTGCCACCGTTTCAGCGATGAGCATGAGACGCTGCCCACCCGCGAGGCCTGCATTGCCGCGCTTTCCAAGGCTATCCCGGAGATTTCTTCCTCCTCGCTCACGACGATCAGCGGCCTGGCCGCGCTGGCGTTCATGCACTTCGGCATTGGCCGCGACCTGGCTACGGTCCTGATCAAGGCTATCCTGTTCAGTATGCTCTGTGTCTTTACACTGATGCCCGGCCTGCTGGTGCTGTTCAGCAAGCTGATCGACAAGACCCGCCACAAGAACCTGATTCCCAAGATCACCGCCGTCGGCAAGTTCGACATCAAGACCCGCTTTATCATCCCGCCGATCTTCGGCGTCATCATCGTGGCGGCGGCGGTCTTTGCCAACCTGTGCCCCTACTGCTACACCTACACTGACCTGGTCACCGCCAAGCAGAGCGAGCGCCAGATCGCCTACCAGAAAATCAAAAACACCTTCGGTTCCAGCAACATGGTGGCCGTCATTGTGCCGTCGGGCGACTATGAGTCCGAGGGCAGGATCCTCGACGAGCTGGACGCCTGCGCCGAGGTCAAATCCACGATGGGTCTGGCCAACATTGAAGCGATGGACGGCTATATGCTGACCGACGCTGTGACCCCGCGCCAGCTGGCCGAGATGGCCGACCTCGACTACGAGGTTGCCAAGGCACTGTACGGCGCCTACGCCGTCGACCATGACGAGTACGGCGAGATCATCAACGGCCTGGACGATTATAAAGTGCCGATCTACGACATGTTCAGGTTCCTGGAACAGGAGATGCACGACGGCAACATCACGCTCTCGGGTGATGTGCAGGACACGCTGGACGACCTGTTCGACCAGCTCGATGAAGCCCAGAAGCAGCTGCAGAGCGACGATTACAGCCGTATGGTCGTCTATCTGAACCTGCCCGAGGAGACCGACGAGACGTTCGCCTTCGTCAACAAGATGCACGACATCATCGGCAAATACTACGCCACCGATTCGTTCTACGTTGTCGGCAATACGACGAGCGCCATGGACCTGTCCAGCTCCTTCGGCGAGGATAACCTGCTGATCAGTGTGCTGTCCGCGCTGTTCGTTATCCTGGTCCTGCTGTTCACATTCAAGTCAGCGGGTCTGCCCGTGCTGTTGATCATCGTCATTCAGGGCAGTATCTGGATCAACTTCTCGGTGCCGTACCTGCAGCACACCCCGCTGTACTTCCTCGGCTACCTGATCGTCAACTCCATTCAGATGGGTGCAAACATCGACTACGCCATCGTTATCTCCAGCCACTACACCGACCTGAAGAAGGTCATGCGCCCGCGGGAGGCCATCGTCGCAGCCCTGAACGAGTCGTTCCCGACCATCTTCACCTCCGGCTCGATTCTGGCATCCGCGGGTATTCTGATCAGCGTGCTGACCACGAACCCCGTTATCGCCGCCATCGGTACCTGTCTGGGCCGCGGCACGATCGTTTCCATCCTTCTGGTTCTGTTCGTTCTGCCGCAGATCCTGATCCTGGGCGACACCATCATCGAGCGCACGAGCTTTGAGATGAAGGGCGTTGCCGGTATGGCCCGCACGGCCAGCGGCACAATGCACGTCAATGGCCGCGTGCGCGGCTACATCAACGGCGTCGTAGATGCTGACATCAAGGGCGTGCTGCACGGCCAGTTCAGTGCGAACATTGCCACCGGCACCGAATTTACCGTTGACAAGCCCGACATGTACCTATCGGAGAAGAACATCCACGAATCCGAGGACGGTGCCCCCGAACCAGGCACACCCGATACGCCCGACACTGACACGAAGGGAGGCGACGCTGAATGAACCGCATTTCTGACCTGACGCGCCGCCTCTGGGCTGCGCTGCTGGCGCTCTGCCTTGTGCTGGCGCTGACCCTGCCCGTTTTTGCGGAAGGGGAGAGCGAGACCGCCGACACCGCCGAAAAGGAGACCTTCCACATCGGCACCGTCGATGACCTTTTGCAGCTGGCCGATTCCTGCCGCCTGGACAGCTGGAGCAAAAACCGCACCGTCTATCTGGACACCGATCTGGAACTGACCGGCAGCGGCTTTGCGGGCATCCCGTCCTTCAGCGGCGTATTTGAGGGGCAGGGCCACACGATCTCCGGCCTGAGCCTTGTAGATGACGGCTCGGTCATCGGCTTCTTCCGCTATGTGCAGCAGGGGGCCAACGTCCGCGACCTCGTCATCCGGGGCCGCTCGATGCCCACCGGCAGCCGCTCCACCGTGGGCGGCATTGCGGGCAGCAACGCCGGTACGCTGCACAACTGCCGCTTTGAGGGCGTGTCCTCCGGCGCGTCCGTTGTCGGCGGCATCGCTGGCACAAATCTGGCCGCCGGTGTCATCGAAAGCTGCACGACCACGGGCAGTGTCTACGGTGCGCACTTCATCGGCGGCATCGCCGGTGAAAACCACGGCATCATTGCCAACTGCACGAACACCTCCAGCGTCAACACGACGGTGGAGCAGAACGACATCGACCTTTCCTCGCTGACGCTGAACGACCTGATCGGCACCGAGAACGTCGCCGACATCACCGACATCGGCGGCATTGCGGGCCAGTCCGGCGGTGTCATCCGCGCCTGCATGAACCGCGGCACCGTGGGCTACCAGCACATGGGCTACAACGTCGGCGGCATCGCGGGCAGCCAGACCGGCTACATCGAGGGCTGCGTCAACTACGGCACTGTCTACGCCCGCAAGGAGGGCGGCGGCATCGTCGGCCAGATGGAGCCGAGCAGCACGCTGGAATACACAAAGGACACGCTGCAGGAGCTTTCCGACGAGATGAGCACGCTGCAGACGCTGGTCAACCGCGCCTGCGATGATGCCAGCGCCGCCAGCAGCGACCTTTCCAACCAGCTCGAAGCGCTGAAGAACAACGTGACCAGCTCCCGCAATGCCATTGAGAATCTGCTGAAGCAGGCCCAAAACGGCGTGTCCATCGGTTCCCAGACCGTTAAGACCGACTTGAGTCAGTTCAAGCAGGACCTCAAGAATACCAACCTGCCCGGCGCGGACGACGGAGACAATGCCGCGGACTCGGACACAGTCATCGACTACAGCGAAGCGACGCCTCCGTCTGACACCGACCCTGTCGATCCGAATTACACGCTGTCCCCCTCGGAGGAGCCCGCCGCGGCGCAGAGTGAGGAGACATCCCCCGCACAGGAGCCCGCTGCAGAGGGCAGCGAGGCGGACCGCACCCCCCACGGGCAGCCAGGCCCCGAAGCCGTTGACGATTCCGCTGACAGCACCGTTGTCAGCGAGGACGACGGCACTGCCACAAAGCCGGACGAGCGCTATCCGATCGACCCGAACTATACGCTCATCACCGAGGGTCTTGACGACCTGCCCGACACAAAGGATGTGCTCAATGACATTTCGGATGCATTGCCGGATTCCGTGGACGTCGAAATTCCAAAGGTCGAGCTGACGAACCGCGACGCCATCACGGCCAGCCGCAACGATCTGAGCAGCAGCCTGACCAGCATGGGCGACATCGTCAGCAGCCTGAACAACAACGCCAGCAGCAACAGCCAGGCGCTGATCAACGACGTGAAGGCGATCTCGAAGCAGATCAACAAGATTGGCCAGACGCTGTCCGGTGCCAGCGAGAATGTCAACCGGGATGCAGACGACATCGTGGACGACATTTCCGATGACGACACCGATGACGACGTCGAGGCCAAGGTCACGAACTGCATCAACAGCGGCACGGTCAGTGCCGACCTCAACGCCGGCGGCATTACCGGTGCCATGGCCCGCGAGAACGATCTGGACCCCGAGGACGACTACACCACCGCGGGCAGCGAGTCGCTGAACTTTACCTTCAAGACCCGCGTCGTCACCCGTGACTGCACAAACTACGGCACGGTCAGCGCCAAAAAGCAGAACGCGGGCGGCATCGTCGGCGACGCCGAGATGGGCTCTGTCATCGACTGCAGGGGCTTTGGCACCCTCGATGCCGAGGACGCCACCGGCGTCGGCGGCGTGGCCGGTATCAGCAAGTCCACGATCCGCGAGAGCTGCGCCAAGGGCCGCCTGTCCGGTGCAAAGCAGGTCGGCGGCATTGTCGGCAGCGGTGCCACCATCGAAAACTGCCGCGCCATGGTCATGATCGACAACGCTGCCGAACAGATCGGTGCGATTGCCGGTATCGTGGACGACCCGCTGGACGGCAGCGTGACCGGCAACACCTTCGTGGACGAGGGTGTCGCGGGCATCGACAGCGTCAGCTACCAGGACATTGCCGAACCGCTGGCCTACGAAGATTTCGTCGCGCAGGAAAATCTGCCCGGCGATTTCGGCAGCATCTGTGTCCGCTTTGTGACCGACGAGGATTCGCTGGTCCAGGAATACCACATCCCGTACGGTAGCGACTTCCCGACGGATCAGCTGCCGCCGGTTCCCAACCACCAGGGCCAGTACGGCAGCTGGGAGGATGTGGATCTGACCGGCATGACGTTTGACGCGACGATCCACGCCGAGTACAGCGACATAAACACGGTCCGCCAGAGCCAGGAAAAGCGCGGTGAACGCTCCCTTGTGCTGGTGGAGGGCAGCTTCGACACCACCGACGAGCTGATGCTCTATGAGGTGGACGACGCGCCCGAGACCCCCGGCACGCTGGTGGAAGCGTGGGGCCTGGAGCTGCCCGCCGACACCGGCCACACGCTGCGCTATATGCCGCCGGAGACGACGGACAACACCGTGCTGTGGGTCAGGACCGACGCAGGCTGGCAGCAGGCCGACACAAGCGTGGACGGCAGCTATCTGACCTGCACCGCCCCCGCCGGTACGACGGCCTTCGCCGCTGTGCAGATGCCCGCCAGCAAGGTGCCCCTGCTCGCGGCGGCTTGCGGCGCAGCTGCCGCACTGCTGCTGGTGATTTTGTTCATCGCCCGCAAGCGCAAAAAGCGAAAAGCAAAAAAAGCCGCTGAAAAAGCAAAATAAAAGAAAATCCCTTCTGTGACTACAGAAGGGATTTTTTTGGCTTCTCCCCTTGGGGGAAGCTGTCACCGAAGGTGACTGATGAGGGGCGGCCTTCCCACGACAACCCATTTATAGACAATAATGGCAAACTTGCCCCTCATCCGGCGCTCCGCGCCACCTTCCCCCTTGGGGGAAGGCTTTTCCTTTAACACGCACCCACAAACGCCTTAAAAATCTTTCGGCTGTCCTCATTCACGCGGAACGAAAATTCGGGGTGCCACTGCACAGCCCAGACGAACCTTTTATCCGGCAGGCATACAGCCTCCGTCAGTCCATCCTCCGGGACGGCCATAGCCGTCAGCCCCGGCGCAAGCGTTCACACCTCACTGTAAAAAATAAAACAGAGAAGTCCTGTGCGACCTCTCTGTCCGTTGTGCTGATTATACCGCAACGCGCGGCGGATTGCAAGCCCTTACATCGGCGGGTGGCTGCCCTTGAAGCGCTTATCCGTCGGCAGGGTCGTATATTTGTCGTACAGCTCCCGCAGCAGCACGGTACGGCGCACCATGCCGATGAACACATTGCGGTCATCCACCACCGGCACAAAGTTCTGTTCGATGGCTGCCTTTAAAAGCGTCGGCATGTCGGTGGTCACGGTAACGGCCTTGTAATCGCGGCGGCGGGGGAAGCTGGAAATCGGCACGTCCTCGCTGGCTTCAAGGTCCAGCCCGTGCAGATTTTTCATGCCCCAGAGGATGTCGCCCTCGGTGATGCTGCCGACATACTCGCCGTTGCGCTTCAGGACAGGGATGGTGGCGTAGCGCTGGTTGGACCATTTTTCCAGCGTCTGGCGCAGGGTGAAATCCTCGTAAATGTACAGGACGTCCTGCTTGGGTGTCAAAAAGAATAAAAGGTTCATGGTTTAAACCGAGCTCCTTTGGTAAGATTGTCATACTTCTGTAAACAGTATATACTCTTGCGCTGTAAACTTTGTGAATGGAATGTTAAATCCACGCGCCAAAATAAATTTCTCCGAAATGCCCTGTTCAAGCGGGGAAAAATGGTGTATAATAGCTAAAGATTCATATAGTGCAGCTGCGGGCTTAGCCGCAGCTAACCCTGAAAAGGAGGATCGCAGATGATCACCAAGGTCAATCCCTATGGACATATTTCGCTGACGAATGACTACTTCTCCGGCCTGGTGGAGCAGGCCGCCAAGCAGTGCTACGGCATTGCCGCCATGGGTCAGGCCCCGGCTGAAAGCGTTGTGCGCAGCGCCCTGCGCACCGGCAGCCTGCCGCCGAAGGGCGTCACCGTCACGCAGGAGGGCGGCAAGCTGGTCATCGCCCTGCATATCAAGGTCGGGTTCGGTCTGAACATCTCGACCATCACCCAAAGCATCACCCACCGCGTCAAGGACGAAGTTGAACTTGCCACCGGCTTAAAGGTCGCCCGCATCGATGTCTACGTGGACGACGTCATTGCCGACTAAAGACTGTTTTACCCAAAAAATATGAGGTGTAACGAAACCATGATTACTGGCCAGACCCTGCGCGACGCCATTCTTTCCGGCGCCAACAACATTGCCAACCAGCGCACCCGCGTGGATGAGCTGAACGTTTTCCCCGTTCCGGACGGTGATACCGGCACGAACATGAGCATGACCATCGGCGCCGCCCGCGCCGAGCTTGAGGCCATGCCCGACAGCTGCACCGTGGCCGAGGCCAGCAAGACCGCTGCCTCCGCCATGCTGCGCGGCGCCCGCGGCAACTCCGGCGTTATCACGAGCCTTTTGTTCCGCGGCTTCTCCAAGGCGCTGAAGGACAAGACCGAGGCATCCTCCGCTGACCTGGCTGCCGCCTTGCAGCAGGGCGTCGAGGCCGCCTACAAGGCCGTCATGAAGCCCACCGAGGGCACGATCCTGACCGTCTCCCGTCTGGCTGCCGAGAAGGCCGCCGAGTGCACCGAGCTGGATGTTCCTGCCATGTGGGACGCCACGCTGCAGGCCGGTCAGGCCGCGCTGGACGACACCCCGAACCTGCTGCCCGTGCTGAAAAAGGCCGGTGTCGTGGACGCCGGCGGCCAGGGCATCATGCTGATCTTTGAGGGCATGAAGCAGGTGTTCGACGGCGGCGAGATCATCGCCGGTGCCGAGGTCGCCGCCAAGCCCAAGGTATCCAGCGAAGCCGCAGGCAAGGGCGTTTTTGCCGACGACCTGATGAAGGTCGAGGACATCAAGAACGGCTACTGCACCCAGTTCCTGCTGCACAAGGATGCCGATGCCAGCGTTACCCGCCTGCGCGCCTTCCTTGAGTCCAACGGTGACTCCGTTGTTGTGATCGAGGATGACGACGTTGCCAACTGCCATGTCCACACCTCCGACCCCGGCATGATGCTGAGCGAGGCCATCAAGTACGGCTACCTGACCAATTTTAAAATTGAAAACATGCACGAGCAGTTCCTCGCCCGCCAGAAGCAGGCGAAGGGTCTGGAGAAGCAGGCCGAGGCCGAGGAGAAGAAGGACAGCGAGTTCACCTACGCCGCCGTTGACCCCGAGCGCGAGTACGGCTTTGTGGCCGTGGCCGCGGGCGAGGGCCTGAAGGCTGTGTTCGGCGACCTGGGCGTGGACGCGGTTGTCAGCGGCGGCCAGACGATGAACCCCTCCACTGAGGACATCCTCGCCGCCATCCAGAGCGTGCCCGCCAAGACCGTGCTCGTTCTGCCCAACAACAAGAACATCATCATGGCGTCCGAGCAGGCGCAGAAGCTCGCGGACCGCAAGGTCATCGTGCTGCCCACCCGCACCGTGCCCCAGGGCATGACCGCCATGCTGAACTTTGACCCCGACCTGAAGCCGGAGGAGAACGCCGTTGCCATGATGCAGGCGGCGGACCGCGTCAGCACGGGTCTGATCACCTATGCCGCCCGCGACAGCGAGTTTGACGGCAAGCCCATCAAGAAGGGCGAGATCATGGCGCTGGAGAACGGCAAAATCGTTGCCACCGGCACCGACCTGGTCAAGATGACCTATCGTCTGGCCCGCTCCATGAAAAAGAAGGACACCCAGTTCATCACGGTCATTTCCGGCTGCGACGTCAGCGACGAGGACGCCGAAAAGACGACCGATCTGGTGCGCGCCAAGTGCGGCGGCAGTGTCGAGGTCAGCCACATCAGCGGCGGCCAGCCCGTGTACTACTACATGATCTCTGTGGAGTAATTCGGACGTTATAACATTAAAAAGGCGAATTTGGGGATGTTCCGAGTTCGCCTTTTTTGGTATACTGCTTCCGTTCCCGCTGTCTTGCGTCACTGCCCATTTCCTGCCAACCGCCCGCCATCCCAAAGAAAGGAGGCCCCCATGCCCACCATCAACGATTCCGTCCAATTCCTCAAGGGCGTTGGCCCGGCCTTCGCCAAAAAATTTGAGAAGCTCGGCATCCTCACGATTCGCGACCTGCTTTTGTGCTATCCGCGCAAATATATCGACTACACGCAGCCCTACACCGTTGTGTCCGCGCCGTATGACGTGGAATGCTGCGTCCGCGCTACCGTGCTGCAAAAGGAGCCCGCCCGACGTGTCAAGGGCGGGCGGGTCATGAACCGGGTGCTGGCGGCGGACGATTCCGGCATTCTGGCACTGTCGTGGTTCAATGCGCCCTACGCGGCGGACAAGCTGGAAGTGGGGGAGACCTACTACTTTGAGGGGCGCATCGGCGGGGCGCTGACCCGCCGCGAGCTGCTGCACCCGCTGGTGCGCACCGAGGCCCAGGTCGCTGACTGCCCGTTTGTGGCGGTCTATCCCGGCACCGACGGTCTGCCCGCCAGCCGCCACGCCAGCTGTGCCCATGCAGCGCTGGCGTTCGCGGACCAGCTTGTGGACCCGCTGCCGCCCGAGCTGCTGACCCGCTACCGGATGCCCGCCAAGGCACAGGCCGTGCGGGGCATCCACGCGCCCAAAAACGCGGACGACCTTGCCGCGGCGCGGCGGCGGCTGATTTTTGAGGAGCTGTACCTGCTCCAAATCGGCATCTTCCTGCTGCGCAGCCACGGGCGGCGCAAAACCAGCGCCCCCATGCACCCGCTGGACCTCGGCCCGTTCTGGCGCAGCCTGCCGTACCCGCCCACCGGTGCGCAAAAGCGCTCCACCGAGGAAATTCTGGCCGATCTCTGCGGCGACGTGCCGATGAACCGGCTTTTGCAGGGCGACGTCGGCAGCGGCAAAACGCTGGTGGCCGCCGCGGCCATCTGGTTTGCCGCGCAGAACGGCTGGCAGAGCGCCATGCTGGCCCCCACGGAAATTTTAGCCCGCCAGCACGCCGCCACGCTGGCGGACCGGCTCGAGCCGTTCGGCGTTAACGTCACGCTGCTGGTCGGCGGCATGAAAGCGAAGGAGAAGCGCATCGCGCTGGAAGCTATCGCCGATGGGCGGGCAAATTTAGTCGTAGGTACGCATGCCGTGCTGACCGACACCGTGGAATTTAAAAATCTCGGCCTCGCCATCGTGGACGAGCAGCACCGCTTCGGCGTGCGGCAGCGCGGCCTGTTGGCGGGCAAGGCACAAAGCCCGCACCTGCTGGTCATGAGCGCCACGCCCATCCCGCGCACGCTGGGGCTGCTCATGTACGGCGACCTGGATATTTCGGTGCTGGACGAGCTGCCGCCGGGCCGCAAGCCCATCAAAACGTGGTTCATCACCGGCAAAAAGCGCCGCGACATGTACGGCTTTCTGGACAAGCAGATCGCGGCGGGGCATCAGGTCTACATCGTCTGCCCGGCCATTGAGGAAAACGAAGCCATGGGTGATCTGCAGGCCGTCACGACCTACTACACCGAGACCGCCTGCGCACTGCTGCCCAACCGGCGCATCGGCCTGCTGCACGGCAAGCTGAAGTCAAAGGAAAAGGACGATGTCATGCAGAGATTCAAGGCCGGTGAGCTGGACGTGCTTGTCTCGACGACAGTCATCGAGGTCGGCGTTGACGTGCCGAACGCGACGGTCATGGTCATTGAGAATGCCGAGCGGTTCGGCCTGTCGGCACTGCACCAGCTGCGCGGGCGCGTGGGACGCGGCGCGGCGGATTCCTGCTGCATTCTGATTTCCGACAACGGCAACGACGCGGTGCGCGAGCGGCTGCAATTTCTGTGCCGCACGTCGGACGGCTTCGCCGTGGCGAAGTATGATCTGGAGACCCGCGGCCCGGGTGATTTCTTTGGCTCGGCGCAGCACGGTCTGCCGACGCTGCGTGTGGCGGATTTAGTGCAGGACACCCGCACGCTGCGCGTCGCGCAGGACGAAGCCAAGGCCCTGCTGGCCAAGGATCCGAATCTGATCGACCCCGCGCACCGTGCACTGTCCGATGAGGTGGAGCGGCTGTTTGAGACGGCAGAGGCGATGAATTAGCAGCCTTCTTTGGCTTCCCCCTCGGGGGAAGCTGCCGCCCGCAGGCGGCTGATGAGGGCAGAGTTTCCCACAGGCAATCCGCAAGCGGGATTTCCCGGCAAGTTCCCCCTCATCCGAGCGCGGGCGGGGCCGCGCCCACCTTCCCCCAAGGGGGAAGGCACTCTGCCCTGCGGGGCGTCGGGGACGCCGCCCCCTACAGCGACGAACCGGAAAGCCGCCCCATTCCCGCAAACGGCCGCGGCGGCCTGCCCTCACCCCGCCGCAGCTGTGCTATTGTATCCCGTTGCTCTCCCGCGATAAATTCCTTTCTATCCCTTTTATTTTCCCTTCAAATTTGCTATACTGATAGGTAACTTTATAAAGGAAATCTTGCCTATGAAAAAATTCTGCGCGATTTTATTTTCCTTCGTGCTCGTTCTGATGCTGGCGCTGCCCGTCGCGGCAGAGGACACGGCAGGGGAGGGTGACTCCCTCTTTGACACCGCGCCCGCGCTGACAGCTCCCGCCGGGTATGTCGTCAACCTCGACACCAACATCGTCGTGTACGAGAAAAACAGCGAGACCCAGCTCTCCGCCGCCAGCCTGACCAAGATGATGACGACACTGCTCCTGCTGGAAAATTACCAGGATCAGCTCGACTCCATCAGCCTGACCGCGCCAAGCTACATCTACGATTTAATTTGGGAGCAAAGCACGAACGCCTCCACCGCCGACATCCGCCGGGGCGAGACCCAGAGCCTGCGCAACCTGCTCTACGCCATGCTGCTGCCCAGCGGCAACGAGGCCGCCTACATCGTGGCCGACTACATGGGCGGCGGCAGCATCGACAACTTCGTCGCCATGATGAACGACGAGGCGAAGGCCGTGGGCTGCACGGGCACAACGTTTGTCGATCCCTGCGGGCTGAACCCCAACAACATCACGACGGCGCGGGACGCCTACCTCATCCTGCGCACCCTGACGGCCTACGATGTGTTCGCCACGGTCATCGCCACCCCCAGCTACGACATGGGCACAAATGACCGCTACACGACGCCCGGCACCTATATCATCCAGAATACCGACAAGCTCGTGACCAACAGCAGCTACCACCGCGACTACACCAGGGGCGGCAAGACCGGCAGCCTGGGCGAGTGGCAGAACTTTGCGGGCTGGCACAGCCAGAACGGCGAGAGCTACATCAGCGTACTGCTGAACGTGCCCTACGACGCCGACCCCGAGGGCATGCGCCCCGCGCTGGCGGAGACCGGCACGATCATGGACTGGGTGTTCGACACCTACACCATCGCCCCGGCGCTGGACACGACCCAGCCCATCACCGAGGTCCGGGTCGCCTACTCGACCCAGACGGACACCGTCATGCTTTATCCGGCTGACAATATGATGACGCTGCTGCCCGCCGCGGGCGGCGCTGCGCTGACCGAGCCGGTGTTCAATGTGCCGGACGAACTGGCCGCGCCCATCAAGCAGGGCGACGTCGTCGGCACCGTCACGCTGACGATCCAGGGCGAGGTCATCGGCACCGCCGATTTAATTGCGGGCAGCGATGTCTCGCGCAATCAGGTTTTGTACACGCTTTCGCGCGTGAGCCTTTTTTTTTCAAGCACATATTTCAAAGTCGTCATTGCGCTGACGATCTTCGTCGTTGGCTGCTATGGAATATATATTGCCGGCCGCGTCCTGCTCGCCTCACGCAAGACACGCTGAGCCGCATATACAGGAGGGTTTACCCATGCTGGATGTAAAACGCAATCTGACCACCATGACCGATTTCTACGAGCTGACGATGTCGGCGGGCTATCTGGACGAGGGATATGTGGATAAGATCGCCGTCTTTGATATGTTCTTCCGCCGCGTGCCGGACGGCGGCGGCTACGCCGTTATGGCCGGTCTGCAGCAGTTCATCGACGCCGTGGATCACCTGGAATTCACCGACGAGGACATCGACTATCTGCGCTCCACCAAGGCGTTTGACGAGAAGTTCCTCACCTATCTTGCCAACTTCAAGCTGCACTGCAATATCTGGGCCATTGAGGAGGGCATGCCCATCTTCCCGCAGGAGCCCATCGTCACCGTCGAGGGTCCGGCCATCGAGTGCCAGCTGCTGGAAACGCTGCTGCTCGTCACCTTCAACCACCAGTGCCTGATCGCCACCAAGGCGAACCGCATCGTGCGCTCCGCCGCGGGCCGCCCGGTCATGGAGTTCGGTGCCCGCCGCGCGCAAGGGTATGACGCCGCCTACTTCGGCGCACGCGCGTCCTACATCGGCGGCTGCGGCTCCACCTCCTGCGTCATGGCCGCGCGTGACTTCGGCATCCCGGCCTCCGGCACGATGGCCCACAGCTGGGTGCAGATGTTCCCGACGGAGTACGACGCCTTCAAGAAATACGCCGAGATGTACCCCGACGCCTGCGTGCTGCTGGTGGACACCTACAACGTGCTGCGCCACGGCGTACCCGATGCCATCAAGGTGTTTGACGAAGTCCTGAAGCCGATGGGCAAGCGCCCGAAGGGCATCCGCATCGACTCCGGCGATATTGCCTACCTGTCCAAGAAAGCCCGCAAGATGCTGGACGAGGCCGGCTACCCAGACTGCACGATCTGCGCGTCCAACTCTCTGGATGAGTACATCGTCCGCGACCTGATCCTGCAGGGTGCCCGCGTGGACAGCTTCGGCATCGGCGAGAACATGATCACGGCCAAGAGCGACCCTGTGTTCGGCGGCGTCTACAAGCTGGCCGCCGTCAGGGAGGACGACGGCAGCTACACCCCGAAGATGAAGCTGTCCGAATCCGCCGAAAAGATGACGATCCCCTGCCTGAAAAAGGTCTGGCGTATCTACGACCAGGACGGCAAGGCGATGGCCGACCTTATCACGATGGCAGACGAGGTCGTTGAGACCCAGCACGGCATCACGCTGTTTGACCCGATAGAGACCTGGAAGGAATGCACCTACGTCAACTGCACGGCCCGCTGCCTGTCCACCCCGATTTACGAGAACGGCAAACGCGTTTACAGCTCCCCGAGCCTGGACGACATCAAGAAGTTCTGCAAGGCGCAGGTCAACACCCTCTGGGACGAGGTCAAGCGCTTCGAGAACCCCCACCGCTACTACGTTGACCTGAGCCAGAAGCTGTGGGATACCCGCAGCGCGCTGCTGAAGAAGCTGTCGAAATAAAGATCTCTGGCTTCCCCCTTGGGGGAAGCTGCCGCCCGCAAACGGCTGATGAGGGGCAGGTTTTCCAATACCGTCCGTTTACGGGTCGCCGCGGAAACGCAGCCCCTCATCCGTCTGCGGGCGGGGCCGCAGACACCTTCCCCCAAGGGGGAAGGCATTTCTTCCCAAAAACTCCCACCATCCTTACAAAACGGTTACAACCCGCGCCCCCTGCACATACTGTGGCTATACAGCTTGTGCAGGGGGATTTTGTATGCTGGAACGTACTTCTCTGTTTTTGCTCGGCGGCGGGGCGTATGCCGCGCTGGAATTGGCCTGGCGCGGCACCACGCACTGGACGATGTTTCTGACCGGCGGGGTCTGTCTCTGCCTTTTGCAGGCGCTGGCGGATCGTCCGCTGCCGCTGGGTCCGGCGGCAGCTGTCGGGGCGGCGGGCGTCAGCGGGCTGGAGCTGGCCGTCGGCGCAGTCTGCCGCCGCGTGCTGCACACCGCCGTCTGGGATTACGCCGACGAGTGGGGCAATCTGGCCGGGCTGGTCTGCCCCAAATACACCGCCTACTGGTTTTTGCTGTGCGGGTGGGTCATTTTTGTGCTGCGCGGTGTTGAAAGTACCGTTTATCACCCTCAAAAATCCGCCTCCCGGCATTAAAGTCCAAATTATCGTACTGCCTGTCTGGTATAATAAAAGCATGGAAAGCAAAACCGGACACAGAAAGGCGGTATCACCATGACCCAGCAGTTCAGATACGTCGGCGGCCACATCGAAGTCTTTGCCGAGAATGGAGAGTTCCTTTTTTCAGCAGACACCATGCAGGAGGCATGGGAGGAACTGTCCGCGTAATACGCACACTCGCAACGTCCGTATGTACACTATGCCGAAATAGTTTAAAATATACAAATAACTTTTGTAAGTTTGTACAAAATGCAGCTTGCAAAAGTCCGGCCTTTCGCATATAATAAAGACAGAAAGAGGGGAGCGAAAGCCCCCGGAACACTTAGCCCTACACTAGGAAAGGAGACGGGGTTACTATGTTGAAGCTGCACACTTTAGCCGCATGGATGCACGGGTTTTTGGATCCCGAACGTCCCTACGGACTGCCGGAGGATGTTTACAATGACGTGATTCCGTCAGGCGTCCACAATTTCAACCGCAGCGATCTTTTTTAAAGCCGTCTGAATCCCACAACCCCCACCCCGGTGCGGCCCGCAAGCCCCGCACCGGGGTGGGGGTTTATTTTGCAATAAAAGAGCGGCGTGAATCGTAGTGTAGGTAGGGGCCGGACATGCCCGGCCCCTACCGTGCGGCATCTTTCAAAACTCCCTCTTGTTTTTTTCGTCAAAACACGGTATTCTATAATAAGTATATTATGCCTTTCAAAAGGAGCGACCTATGAAACTCATCACCTTTACCGTGCCGTGCTACAACTCGGCTGCCTATATGGATCACTGCATCGAGACCCTGCTCACCGCGGGGGAGGACGCCGAGATCATCCTTGTGGATGACGGCTCCAAGGACGACACCGGCAAAATTGCCGACGCCTACGCCGAAAAGTACCCCACCATCGTCCGCGTCATTCATCAGGAGAACGGCGGCCACGGCGAGGGCGTCAACCAGGGCATCCGCAATGCCACCGGCGTCTACTTCAAGGTCGTCGACTCCGACGACTGGCTCGACACCGATGCCCTGCAGCAGGTCCTGGCCGAGCTGCGCGCCCACCTCAACGACGAGCAGCCGCTTGATTTGATGATGGCCAACTATGTCTATGAGCATGTGGCCGACAACACCCAGAATGTCGTGGACTACAAGGGTATCCTGCCCGAAGGCCGCGTTTTCACCTGGAAGGAGATCGGCAAGTTTCCGCCGAGCAAAAACATCCTGATGCACTCGGTCATCTACCGCACCGAGATCCTGCGCGCCTGCGGCATGGAGCTGCCCAAGCACACCTTCTATGTTGACAACATCTTTGTCTACCAGCCGCTGCCGCAGGTCAAAACCATCTACTACATGAACCTTGACCTCTACCGCTACTTCATCGGGCGCGAGGATCAGAGCGTCAACGAGGCCAACATGATCAAGCGCGTTGACCAGCAGCTGCGCGTCACCCGCATTATGATGAACGTGGTCGATGTCTACGCCCTGCCGCCGGAGCAGGCCAAGCTGCGTGCCTACATGCTGAACTATTTCTCGATGATGATGGCGATCTCCAGCATCTTCCTGACGCTGGACGGCAGCAAGGAGGCACTGGCCAAGCGCCGCCAGCTGTGGGATGACCTCAAGGCACACGACGGCCACCTCTACCGCCGCTGCCGCTTCTCGGTGGCGGAGGGCTGCAACCTGCCCGGCTGGCTGGGCAGCAAGATCAGCATCGGCGGCTACCGCATCGCCCAGAAGCTCTTCAAGTTTAATTAAGGAAGTTTTATGCGTAATTACGATGTTATTTTGTTCGATTTGGACGGCACGCTCACCGACTCCGCGCCGGGCATTTTAAACTCGGTGCGTTACGCCTGCCGCAAGCTGGGACTGCCTATCCCCGGCGAGGAAACGCTGCGCCGCTTTCTCGGCCCGCCGCTTATCGCCTCCTTCCGGGAGCTGATGGGGCTGGACGCCGCCGACGCAGACCGCGCCGTCAGCGCCTTTCGGGAGTATTTCCCCACGAAGGGCCTGTTTGAGAACGAGGTCTACCCGGGCGTCCCGGCCCTGCTGGCCGATCTGAAGGCCGCCGGGAAAACCGTCATCCTCGCGACGAGCAAGCCCGAGGCGTTCGCCAGGCGCATCATGGATCACTTCGATTTAGCGCGGTACTGCGATTTTATCTGCGGTGCCACGCTGGATGAGACCCGCACCGACAAGGCCGAGGTCATTGCCTACGCACTGGAAACTGCGGGCATCACCGACAAGACCGGCCTTGTCATGGTCGGCGACCGCGAGCATGATGTGCTGGGTGCCAAAAAGAACGGCCTGCCCTGCATCGGTGCTGTCTACGGCTACGGCACAGCCGGGGAGCTGACCGCCGCCGGGGCCGCCGCTCTGGCCGAGACGGTGGAGGAACTGCACAAGCTGCTGCTGGGATAAATCAAATGGGAGACAGCCCGCGCTGCCTCCCGTTTTTTATTGGTCTCGGTCATTGTAATAGAGATACCACCCGCGGAAGCCGTATCCGATGCCGAGAGCGCCCAGCACCAGCAGCATGGCCGCCTTGTCGGGCCAAAGCGGCATATTCCGGGTGCAGACCCAGACCACCGCCAATGCAAGGCATACAAGCATCGGCAGGCCGTAGTGCAGCAATCTCTGCACCCGCAGCCGCTTCGGGTCGCCCTCCGCCGCCAGCGCCGATGGATCGCACACCTCGCACCGCACCCGCAGGATCGGGATATTGCGCACATGACTCGAATACCGCACGGCCCTGTACTCGATGCCGTCCAGCATAAACCGCGGCGCCATGCTCTCGTGGGTGATGACGATCTCCTCGCCGCTGCCCGCAGCCCAGGCCAACAGCTCGGCGGTAAACTCCTGCGGGGTTGCAATGGCGGTGTCCGGCGTAAAGGTAAACTGCCGCTTATGCTCGGCTGCCGCCATTTTCCGGTAGTCCTGCACCCAGCCGGTAAACCAGCCGCCCGCCGGGGCAGGGGAGTCCATCCGCTCAAGGCAGCTGTCCACATCCAGCTCTGCCGCCGTTCGGTCGCCGGCGGCCAGCTCCGTGCAGAAGGCTGCGGCTGCCGCCAGCTTTTGCTGCTCGGCCTCCAGCCGCTGCCGCTGGCGTTCGGCAGCCTCGGCCAGCGGCAGGGTGCCGTTCAGCACAGTGCCGATCTCCTCGACCGGCATATCCAGTGTGCGCAGCATCCGGATCAACTTCAGGGTGCGCACATCCGCCTGCGAATAGATGCGATACTCATTTTCAGGGTTGCGGGCAGGGGTCAGCAGCCCGGCCTGCTCATAATAGCGGATATTGCGGGCGGACACGCCCGATTGCTCCGCTGCCTGCTTGATGTTCATAACATCACGCTCCTTTCGCTCTCACCTTACACCCTGCACCCACTGGAAGGTCAATACTTTTTCATAAAATAACCATACCATATTTGTAAAATTTGTGCTATACTGTTTTCATATATCAATGTAAAAGAGGGAATATATCATGTACAAACCCGGTGACGATAAATTGGAAGTCCGCGAACTGCTTGTCAAGGCGTTCGCCAGCGCGTGGGAGGCCGGCGACAAGGCCGTTGACCGCGACACCTACATCAATTCCAGCATCAATGTGATCGACTCTCTGCAGGTCGGCCCCGAGATGATCTACGGCGAGGAGGGCCAGGGCCTGCTGGACGATGAGCTTGACCATCTGCCCGATATGCTGCGTGCCGACGGCGCGTGGGTCTACTACGCCGTGCCCGCAGAGAACTACTTCATCCTGACCTGGATGGAGGACGCCGAAAAGGCCGCCGCCAAGGTCAACTCCCTGAAGGACGAGGATGACAGCCTGGCCTGCATCGTTGACCTGACGCAGGAGTGGACCCGCGCCGCAGAATAACCGCCGGAAACGCCGCGAGAGGGGAGGGGAACGCATGAGCCGCGATACGATACGTCTGCCGCACGACGCCTACCGACTGCTGCAGACGCTGCGTGCTGCCGGGCACAGTGCCTACGTGGTGGGCGGCTGCGTGCGCGACAGCCTGCTGGGTCGTCTGCCCGGCGACTGGGACATCTGCACCTCCGCCCGGCCCGACGAGATGAAGGCGCTGTTCTGCAGCCAGCGCCTGATCCTGACCGGCGAAAAGCACGGCACGGTGGCCGTCATTCTGCACGGAAAGCCGTATGAGATGACGACCTACCGTCTGGACGGCAGCTACCGCGACCACCGCCACCCCGATAACGTACAGTTTGTGGACGACCTGGCCGCCGACCTGGCACGGCGGGATTTCACGATCAACGCCATGGCCTACGCCCCCGGCGAGGGAGTCATCGACCTGTACGGCGGGCGCAGCGATCTGGCCGCCGGTATCGTGCGGTGCGTCGGCACGCCCGCGGACCGCTTTGCCGAGGATGCGCTGCGCATCCTGCGGGCGCTGCGGTTCGCGGCGAAGCTCGGCTTTACGCTCGACCCCGCCACCGAAGCCGCCGCGCTGGCCGCGCGGGATACGCTGCACACCGTCAGCGCCGAGCGGCTCTACACCGAGCTGGACGGCCTGCTGCTGGCCCCGGGGGCCGGGCAGACGCTGGCGCAGTACGGCGAGATTTTAAGCGGCGCTGTGCCGGAGATCCTGCCCTGCATCGGCTGCACCCAGCCCGGAAAATGGCATTGCTACGACGTCTGGCAGCATTCTGCCGCCGCCGTGGGCGCACTGGACCTGCGCGGGCAGGACACCCGCGGCGTGCGGGTGCTGTGCTGGGCCACGTTTTTGCATGACATTGCCAAGCCGCTCTGCCGCAGCGTCGGGCCGGACGGGGCTGCGCATTTCAAAGGCCACAACCAGCGCGGTGCGCAGCTGGCGCGGGTCATCCTGCGCCGCCTGAAGGCCCCCGCCTACCTTGTGGACGGCGCGGTGGGGCTGATCGCCGTGCACGACGCACCGCTGCCCGCCGACGATGTGGGCATTTTAAAGCAGCTGAACCGCAGCGGGGCGATCTTTCTGCGCCGTCTCTGTGCGCTGAAATACGCCGACCTTGACGCCCACGCCAATACACCCGAGGTTGCCGCCCGCCGCGCCGATGTAGCAGCCTTTGAGCGCCGCATGAACGAGCTGGCCAAGACCGGCTGCTACACCATGCGCCAGCTGGCCGTCAACGGCGCGGATCTGATGGACATCGGCATCCCCGCCGGGCCGGGCGTCGGCGCAACACTGCAAACGCTGCTGAACGACGTTATGGAGGGCACACTGCCCAATGAGCGGGAAGCCCTGCTGGCGGCAGCGGTAAAGTGAAGGGTATCCGCACCCTTTTTCCGCCGCTTCGCAGGGAGGGGTCTTGCCCCCTCTGCGGGCGCATATAGAATGCGCCCCTACGGACTGTGCGGCCAAACGGGTCATGGGCGGATTCCATATCCGCCCGCGGGGCTTTCCGCCGCCGCACACGGCCACGGCGGCCAGAGGGCTGGCCGCCCTGCATACTGCATTATAAATCACCTGGAAATTTACAAAGGGGGTTCCCACTATGTCCATCCAAAACGAAATCCTCAACGCTATCGCATCCCGGCGCAGCTGCCGGGCCTATAAGCCGGAGCAGATCACGGCGGAGGAGCTGGAGGCCGTCACCACCGCAGGCACCTGGGCCGCTACCGCTATGGGCAGGCAGAGCCCCGTCATGGTCGCTGTGCAGGACAAGGAAACGCTGGCCGAGCTGTCCCGCCTGAACGCCGCCGTCATGGGCACCCAAAACGACCCGTTCTACGGCGCACCCACCGCGGTGCTGGTCCTGGGCGAGAAGAATAACCCCAACGGCGTGCAGGACGCCAGCCTTGTGATGGGCAATCTGCTGCTGGCCGCGTCCGGTATCGGTCTGGGCTCCTGCTGGATCAACCGCGCAAAAGAGACGTTTGAAACGCCCGAGGGCAAGGCTCTGCTGGCCAAGTGGGGCCTTGATCCCGAGAAGTACATCGGCGTCGGCTACTGCATTCTTGGCTATCCCGCGCCCAATGGCACCCGCACACCCGGCCCCCGCAAGGCCGGCTATGTCCTGCACGTATGATTTTCGGCGTCGGCATCGACCTGTGTGACGCAGGCCGCCTTGAAAAAAGTTTGGCGAAGCAGAGCTTTCTCGACCATGTATTTGCGCCGTCGGAGCAGGCCCTGCTGGCATCCTTAGGCGAAAAGCGACGCGCCGAGACCGCCGCCGCAAATTTTGCGGCCAAGGAAGCCTTCTTGAAGGCCGCCGGCACCGGTCTGGGCGGCTTTGCCATGCCCGAGCTGGCCGTACTGCGCCAAAAGAGCGGTGCGCCCTATTTTGCCCTGACCGGCGCAGCCGCTGCCTGGGTCAGGGAGCAGGGCCTGACCGTTCATGTCAGCCTGACCCATGAGCGCGGGCTGGCAAATGCGCTTGTGCTTTTGGAGAAAGAGTAATTCTTGGCCCCCTCTGCGAGGGGGCTCCGCCCGCAGGCGGTGGGGGAGAGAGCTTCGCGGCAGCCC